>Ga0256406_1000331_pt1 | contig 89089 bp, 70 predicted proteins | sample RumenRJG_03DNA_FD_185986 | JGI IMG/M metagenome (GOLD analysis project Ga0256406, IMG submission 185986) | Bovine rumen microbial communities from Lethbridge, Alberta, Canada - RJG_03 | ecosystem: Host-associated > Mammals > Digestive system > Stomach > Rumen | place: Canada: Alberta | collected...
GCCTCGACGGCCTCGATGGGGCAGGCGTTGTAGAGGCTGGCGCGGAAGCCGCCGACGGAGCGGTGGCCCTTGATGCCGACCATGCCGCGCTCCTTGGCGAAGGCCATGAAGGCGTCCTGCTTGTCCTCGTGGCCGGGGGCCATGACGAAGCAGTGGTTCATGATGGAGCGGTCCTCCTTGGCGGCGGTGCCGACGAACATGGAGTTGCGGTCGATTTCGTCGTAGAGGAGGTTGGACTTCTTGACGTTGATCTTGTTCATCTCGGTGAGGCCGCCGATTTCCTTGACCCACTTGAGGGTTTCGTACATCATGAAGATGTTGATCACCGGGGGGGTGTTGAACATGGAGATGTTCTTGTCCTCTTCGGCGGCGTGGGTGCGGTAGTCGACCATGGTGGGGAGGGGGTTCATGTACTGGCGGTCGGTGATCTTGCCGAGGATGTCTTTACGGACGATGACGAAGGTGACACCGGCGGGGCCGACGTTCTTCTGTGCGCCACCGTAGATGAGGCCGTACTTCTTGACGTCGACGGGACGGGACATGATGTCGGAGCTCATATCGGCCACGAGCATGATGGGGCAGTCCATGTCGTGCTTGATTTCGGTGCCGTAGATGGTGTTGTTGGTGGTGATGTGGAAGTAGTCGGCGTCGGTGGGGATGGTGTAGCCCTTGGGGATGTAGGAGTAGGTCTTGTCCTCGCTGTTGGCGACGATGTCGACGGTGCCGAAGAGTTTGGCTTCCTTGGCGGCCTTTTTGGCCCAGACGCCGGTCTGGAGGTAGGCGGCTTTCTTGTTGAGGAGGTTGGCGGGGACGGCCATGAACTGGGTGCTGGCGCCGCCACCGAGGAAGAGGACCTCGTATTCGGCGGGGATGCCGAGCAGGTCGCGCCAGAGCTGGCGGGTGTCGGCCATGAGCTTCTCCCAGCCGGGGGTGCGGTGGCTGATTTCGGCGATGCCGATGCCGGTGTTGTCGAAGTCGTGGAGGGCCTTGATGGTGTTCTCGATGGCCTGTTTGGGCAGGACACAGGGGCCTGCGTTGAAATTATAAGCGGTCTTCATTGCTTGTTGTTGTTTTAAAGGGTTTATTTTTAATTATTTATATTGTTTCTGTACTTTATATGTACGGCAGCAAAGATAGCAAAAAAAAACAATATGCAAATATATTTTTTATTTTTTCGGTGCATCTGGGATGTGGGGAGTGGCATATTATATCACATATATTTTGCCGCAGGAGGTGCCGAGGGGGAGGAGAGAGGGTAAGTCTAGGGAAGCGCTAGGGTAAGTGGTATACAACTTGGTGAATACCAGTACAATACGAAGGTATGGCGAGGCTGTTTTGTTGAGTGTAGTTATCGCTGGAAATCAGATGGTTGCGTTTTTGTGGTGAATTTATTGGGGGATTAAGTTGCGGTGCGACAAAATAAATGTTTGTGCCGTGCGTTATAAGGCGAAAATACCCATTTAAAATTAAAAACATACACGAACATGAGAAAACATATCGTTGCCGGCAACTGGAAGATGAACTGCACCTTCACGGAGGCCGATGAACTGGTGAACGGAATTATGGAGCAGCTGGAAGAGAAAGAGCTTCCGCGCGAGACGCAGCTGATTGTCTGCCCGCCGCTGCCCTACCTGGAGATGACGACCGACTATGCCAACGACAGCTATTTCCTTGTCGGCGCGCAGAATGTGAGCGACCAGGAGCGCGGCGCCTACACCGGCGAGGTGAGTGCCGAGATGCTGGAGAGCATGGAAATCGACTATTGCATCGTGGGCCACTCGGAGCGCCGCCAGTACTACGGCGAGACGGACGCCATCGTCGCCGCCAAGGTGGACCGCCTGCTGGCCCACGGGCTGAAGCCCATCGTGTGCGTCGGCGAGGTGCTCGAGGAGCGCGAGGCGGGCCGCCAGCTGGAGGTGGTGAAGAGGCAGGTCGAGCAGGGCCTGTTCCACCTGACGGCGGAGCAGATGCAGGAGGTGGTCATCGCCTACGAGCCCGTGTGGGCCATCGGCACCGGCCGCACCGCCACGCCCGAGCAGGCGCAGGAGATCCACGCCCACATCCGCAGCCTCCTCGCCGCCAAGTACGGCCAGGCGCTGGCCGACGAGGTGAGCATCCTCTACGGCGGCAGCTGCAAGCCCTCCAACGCCAAGGAACTCTTCGCCTGCGCCGACATCGACGGCGGCCTCATCGGCGGCGCGTCGCTCAAGGCCGAGGACTTTGTGGCTATCGCGATGAGTTTCTGAAAAAGTGGCCAGTGGTCAGTGGTCAGTGGGCTGACGCATCAGTTGTTTTGTCAACCACTGCCCACTAGCCACTAGCCACTGACCACTAGCCACTGACCACTAAATGCTTTTCGAGCGCTACATAGCCCGGCGGTTCATGCCGCGGAAGGCCGAGGGGGGCGGTTTCTCAGGCCCCTTGGCGGCCATCGCCGTGGCCGGCATCGCGCTGGGCGTGCTGGTGATGGTCATGGCGGTGAGCATCCTGCGCGGCTTCCAGGGCGAGATTGCCGGCAAGGTGGCGGGCTTCGGCAGCCACATCACGGTGACCAACTTCTCGACCAGCGCCGACTACCAGGAAGCCCCCCTGGAGGTGGACAGCGCGCTGGCGGCGCGGCTGCGGGCTGTGCCGGGCGTGCGCCACGTGCAGTATTATGCCACCAAGGGCGGCATGGTGAAGACCGGCGAGCAGATCCACGGCATCGTGCTGCGCGGCGTCAGCGCGGGGAGCGACACGACGTTCCTCGCCTCGTGCCTCACGGCGGGCCGGCTGCCGCACCTGGCGGACAGCGCCGCCAGCAACGAGGTGGCCATCTCGGCCACGCTGGCCTCGAAGCTGCGGCTGGCGGTGGGCGACAAGATGCGCACCTACTTCTGGCAGGAGCGCGCGCCGCGGGCGCGCGCCTTCACCGTCAGCGGCATCTACAGCACCGACCTCACCGAGATGGACGACCTCATCGTGGTGGGCGACCTGCGGCAGGTGCAACGCCTCAGCGACTGGACGCCCGGGCAGGTGGGCGGCTACGAGCTGCTGGTCGCCGACCTGGCCGGCCTCGACGCCACCGCCGCCGCCGTGCTGGCCGAACTGCCCTACGACCTCACGCTCCGCACCGTCGTGCAGGAGCACCCGGCGCTCTTCTCGTGGCTCGACCTGCTGAACGCCAACATCACCCTCATCCTCACCATCATGTGCATCGTCAGCGCCATCGCCATCGTGTCGGCGCTGCTGATCATGATTTTCGAGAAGGGGGCCACCATCGGCATCCTCAAGACGCTTGGGGCCTCCAACGCCAGCGTCAGGCGGATATTCCTGCTGAAGGCCGTGCGGCTCATCCTGTGGGGCATCGGCATCGGACTGGCGTTGGCGCTTGCGCTGAGCTGGGTGCAGCGGCGCTGGCAGCCCGTGCGGCTCGACCCCGAGAGCTACTCGATGAGCCATGTGCCGGTGGACATGGACTGGCGCGTGTATGCACTGGTGGCCGTGGGCACGCTGGCGGTCTGCCTGGCGGCGCTGCTGCTGCCGGCGTCGTATATCAGCCGCATCAGCCCGGCGGAGACGGTGAAAGGAATGAGGAGTGAGGAGTGAGGAATGAGGAATTAGGAATGAGGAGTGAGGAATGAGGAGTGGGTGGGGGCTTATCAACATATCAACTTATCAACATATCAACATAATATGAAACATCGGCTGAAACTGATACTGATGGCACTCTCGCTGGTGCTGGCGTTTTTTGCCCTGTGGCAGGTGCAGAAGGCGGCGGGCGAGGTGCAGCGCTCCGAGGAGGACAAGATACGCCTTTGGGCCAACGCCATCGGTCAGCGCAGCCAGCTGGCCGATGTCACCCAGGAATTCTTCCAGCAGGCTACGCTGGACGAGCACCGCAAAATGCGCCTCTATACCGACATACTGCAGTCGTTCAACGACCCCGACCAGTCGGTGGACCTGCGCTTCAGCCTGGCATATATAAGGTATATCGTCGACTCGTCGCAGACACCCATCATCATCACCACGGCCGCCGACTCGCTCATCACAGTGCCGCAGGAGCTGGCCGGGCAGAAGCTGGCCGGCGCCCTGCGCGACGAATACTCGCGCAATCCCCCCTTCACCTACCGCCTCTGGGGCATGCCGATGACGCTCTACTACAAGGAGTCGCAGTACTACACCCAGCTGCGCCAGGTGCTGGAGCGGCTGACGCAGAGTTTCCTGGCCGACATCACGGGCAACTCGGTCAAAGTGCCCGTCATCATCCTCGACAGTGCGCGCACCGACATCGTGGCCCTGGGCAATATCGACAGCAGCGAGGTGGATACCCCGCGCAAGCTGGCCGAGCGCGTGAGCTCCATGGCGCGCGCCAACGACCCCGTGCAGATCACCCTGCCCGAGGGCGGCCTGGCCTACGTCTACTACGAGAACTCGCCCCTGCTGCGGTCGCTGCGGTGGGTGCCGCTGCTCTACGTGTTCATCGCGCTGGTGCTGCTCGCCGCCGCCTACCTCCTCTTCCGCACCACCCACACCATGGAGCAAAACCGCATCTGGGTGGGCCTGGCCAAGGAGACGGCCCACCAACTGGGCACACCCCTGAGCTCGCTGGTGGCCTGGAACGAATACCTGCGCGGCAAGGAACTGACCGACCAGTATGCCGACGAAATCGGCAAAGACCTCCACCGGCTGGAGACCATCACCCACCGCTTCTCGAAAATCGGCTCGGTGCCCGAACTGAAGGAAGAGGACGTGCGGGAGGTGGTGGAACGCGCCACACGCTATTTGCAGGGGCGCACGTCGAAGAAGGTGCAGTACAAAGTCTCCTTCCCCGAGGGCGAAAGCTTCGTGGCGCCGCTCAACAGCTACCTCTTCGAGTGGGTTATAGAAAACCTCTGCCGCAACGCCGTCGACGCCATGGAGGGCGTGGGCGCCATCACCATCGTGGGCTCGCAGGACGCGCGCAAGATATATATAGACGTCAGCGACACCGGTCGCGGCATACCGCCCTCGGCGCAGAAGAAGATTTTCGAAAGCGGCTACACCACCAAGACCCGCGGCTGGGGCCTCGGCCTGCCGCTGGCGGGGCGCATCATGAGCCAGTACCACCGCGGCGAGCTCTACCTGAAATACAGCGTCGTCGGCCAAGGCACCACCTTCCGCCTGGTCCTGCGGAAGAAATCCTGACGGCGTTGCCGCCAGGCTGCTGCTGCGTGTACCAAGACGTTGCGAAAAATGTGCTTTAGGTTATAAAAGTGGCTACGAAAAATGTTGTTTTTATGCGAAAAGTGGCTACTAAAAATGTGTTTTGTTCGAAAAAGTGGCTACAAAAAATGTTGTTTTTAAATGTTGATTACATTTTTTTTCGTATCTTTGCACTTTGAAAACACAGAATGTTTTATGTATAGAAATGTTATAAATGAGCTGATTAGATGGAAGGACTCCTCAGATAGGAAGCCTTTGATCCTTTTGGGTGCACGTCAGGTTGGAAAAACATACATCTTGAAACACTTCGGGAAGACCTGTTACAATAATGTCGCATATATCAACTGCGACAATAATGCCAAAGTCAAAGATTTGTTTGTTGAGGACTACGACACCGACAGAATTATTCTGAATATTAGTGCCATTACAAAAGAACCGATAGTGCCAGGTGAGACATTGATTATTCTTGACGAAATACAGGAAATTCGTAGAGGATTGTCGTCGCTCAAGTATTTTTGCGAGAACGCACCGCAATACCATATCTGTGTGGCCGGTTCGCTACTTGGAATAACTATGCGCCACGGGGATTCGTTTCCTGTCGGCAAGGTTGATATGATCAGGTTGTTCCCCATGACTTTCGATGAGTTTTTAAAAGCCAGGGGCTATGACATGATGGCAGACTTCTTGATCAAAAAGGACTGGCGTACCATTCATGGATTTCATTCTACCCTCATTCAGTTATTGAGGGAATACTATTTTGTAGGAGGTATGCCGAGCGCGGTATCAAAGTTCATTGCTTCAAACGATGCCAATGCTGTACGTAAAATACAAAAGAGTATTTTGACAGCCTATTCTCAGGATATGTCGAAGCACACCACAGCGTCGGAAATGAATCGCATCTCCCAGGTGTGGAACTCTCTCCCCTCGCAACTCTCGAAAGAGAACAAGAAATTCGTCTTTAGCGTAGTGCGAGAAGGCAGCCGTGCAAAGGATTTTGAACTGGCCATACAGTGGTTGATTGATGCGGGACTGGTCCATCGGGTGGCTAGAGTCTCGAAACCCGCCATGCCATTGAAGGTCTATGAGGATTTTGCAGCCTTCAAACTGTATCTCCTTGATGTGGGGTTGTTGGGAGCTTTGTCAAACACGCCTGCCGCCTCTCTTCTAATACCTAACAACATGGAAGAGGGCAAAGGCATGTATACGGAAAACTATGTTTGCACCCAGCTTGTGGCAAGCATCGACCAGTCTCTGTTTTATTACAGCAGAGACACCAGTAAGCTGGAGATAGATTTCGTTATCCAACAGGAAAGGCAGATTGTCCCCATTGAAGTGAAGGCAGAGGAAAACCTGCAATCGAAATCACTTAAGACCATTCTTTACGCTGATGCCGAAATGCATGGAGTCCGTTTCTCTATGAGCGGATACCGTCAGCAGGAACGGATGACCAATGTGCCATTGTATGGCGCCAGTGTCTATTTCTCAAAAGACTAGCGTCTGCAAAAGCAACAGCCGTGGGCTCGCCCACGGCTGTTCTGTTCCAATTTCCAATTTTCAATTTTCAATTTATCACCACCACTTTCCGCGCCGGCAAGCCTTCTATCCGCACCAGGTAGACACCCGAGGCGGGCACAGGTATGACCCTCACTCCGCTCCCCGCTCTCTGTTCTCCATTCACACGGCGCCCCATCATGTCATACACGAAGGCATTCCGTCCCTCGGCGTACTCGACAAAGATGTGCCCCTCGGCGCTCCACACGCGGATGCCATTTTCTTCAGCAACCTCGTCAATGCCCACTTCCATGCACTGTATGTTAGTGAATTCGGACCATGCACTGTCGGCGCGGTAGGCCTCCATGGCGCTGCAGGGCACAGTGAGCGGAATCTGGCGGTCGGTTATATAAAATGCATCCCGCCCCACAGCAGGGGGAACCGTGGCATAGGAGACGATGGCCGTCAGCGTGAAGGTTGGCTCTTCTATAGGGCCCCAGTTGAAGAACATAAAATCGGGGATTTTCGTCACGTCTTCCCCTACCGTCAATACAAACTCGCCGCAGTCGTCAAATATTGGACTCATCTCGGGGAACACACCCATATAGCAATCGGCGGTATTGAAGTGAAGGGTGTCGAGACCGCTGCAGCCCCTAAAGGCATATCCTCCAACATAGGTTACCGAGTTGGGTATGGTGATGGAGGTTAAGTTGGTACACCCTTGGAATGCACAGCTGCCTATTCTGTGGATACTGCTGGGAATCACCGTATTGGCGCAGCCACGCAACAGTGTGTTGGTGGAGGTGTGGATGATGGCGTTGCAGTTGTCGCGGCTGTCGTAGACCGGATTTTCGCTGTCAACCGACATGGAGGTGAACTTGCAACCCATGAAGGCGGCATCACTAATATCGGTTACAGACCTCGGGATATGTATAGACGGAATCCCGACGCAATTTTCAAACGCAAAATGTTCGATGCTGGAAACGGTGTTCGGTATAACCAGCGAAGAAATCGCCGTGCAGTTCATGAACATGGCATGGTCGATTAGGGTTACGCCCTCGCCGATGTTCAGCGTGGTAAAGAGCGGACAGTCGCTGAAGGGACTCCGCTCCTCTGCTGCATTGCGGCAGTTGGTGGCGTTGAAGTTCACCGTGGTAAGCGCTGTGCAGGAACGGAAAGCCCGGGGCGCATCCCGTACGGTCTCGGTTAGCATCCCAATCTGTTCCACTTGGCTGGGGATGGTAATCTCGGTGAGTGTGCTGTTGCGATAGAATGCACCGTCGTGGATTACTTTGACCGTGGATGGGATGGTAACGCTTCCGCTGCTGCCGACGTAGCGCATCAGGGTGTCCTTGGTGGTGTTGGTGAAGATGAAATCGCCGTCGCGGGGAAGGTTCATATGGTTCATAAACCTTGCTCCCCATGGAGCCCCAGTGGCTGTGCCGTCGTACTCAATGTGAAAAACACCGAGAAACGCATTGTGCTCAATATACCGGTAGGAGGACGGTACGGCCAGTGTGTACAATCTGCTGCAGTGTGCGAAAGCCTCTTGTCCAATAACCATATACTGGAAAACATTAGGAAGTGTTACCGAGGTCAGACTTCTGCAACAGGCAAAGGCGCTGTCTCCTATGCTACCTACATAATATGTTGTGCCATTGTAGATCACACTGTCGGGAATAATAAGGTCCCCAACGAGGTTAGGGTTTGCAGAAATTTCATAATTTCCATTATACCAATAATCTGGAGATTGCTGATAGGTTACAGCAACCATAGGGAAACCGTAAGGGCTGCCAGCAATATCGTAGTACAGTGTATGCCCGCTGGGGGACACGGCGGAAAAGTCGTAGGCATTCGCCACACCGGGGGACGCCAGGGTCATCAGCAGGACGGCCAAAGGGAATAGTCTTTGTTTCTTCATGTTGTTTGTTATTTGTTAGTTACTAATGTTTCTCGCCAAACAACATATAAAAAAGAGCGCGAGACAACATTTCTTGCTTATCCCGCTATTCTAGGCCTTCGCATTGCCTGTTATCCGAGGATAAGCAATGCCGAAGCCCACGCTGAAGATGCACGGCGTGTCCACCGCGTACCAACCCATGGACGCTGACAGTTGCTTTTACCTTGCGGATAACTAGTGAAGTTGCGAAGTTCAGAATAGCCGCAGATAAACGCCGTTACAACGTCTTTCTTATATGTGCCGTCCCCTGTGGCACAGGGATTTGCATCCATGCCCCACCCGTTTCACCCACTCGGATGTCCACTGGACATCCTCACTCTCGAGGGGCTTCGGCGGTCCGGAAACGACGGTGCAAAAATACGAACTTTTTTTGACACGGCAAAAAATAATTTGCTCCTCTCCCTCCCCATTCCTCCCTCCTCATTCCTCATTCCCTCCCCTAGTATGTATTAAGTTGAGAAAAAGGGGAGAAGAAGAGGATGCCTCCTATGTGCTAATTATCAGCCTCTTGTGAATTGCCCATTTTGCCCCCTTTTTCCATTTTTTCGACAAAAAAAACGCCCGATGCGTTCTATAGTCAGCATCGGCGTTATAGGGTTGTAAATGAAAGAGATAGGATGGTGCTGCGTCCGAAGGGCTTCTGTTATCTGATGCCGCGGGCATTGAGAGCGCGGTGGAAGGCGGCGGCGTTGGCGTTGTGCTCGGCCAGGGTGGCGGCGAAGCGGTGGGTGCCGTCCATGGCGGGGCTGGCGCAGAAGTAGAGGTAGTCGGTCTGCGGGGCGTTGAGGACGGCCTCGATGGTGGCTTTGGAGGGGAGGCAGATGGGGGCGGGGGGGAGGCCGGGGGGGAGGGAGGGCGAGGGGGTGGGGGTGGGGGGTCGGGGGGGGGTGGGGGGGGGCGTGGGGGGGGGTTGGGGGGGGGGGGGAGGGGGGGGGGGGGGGGAGGCCGGGGTGGAGGTAGGTGTTGAAGGGGCTCTCGGTGGCCAGGTGCTTGTGGAGGATGCGCTTGATGGCGAACCCCTCAGCCTGCTGCGCAGTCAGCTCCCCTTGGGAAGGGGAGCTGCTGGTGGCGACGGCGTATTTCACTGTGGGGTCGGCCTGGAGGGGCATGCCTCTCTTCAGGCGGTTGAGGTAGACGCTGGCCACGAGCCCCTTCTCCGGCCCGTGGTTGGTCTCCTCCTCAACGATGGAGGCGAGGATGATGATTTCTTGGAGTGAAAGGGAGTGAGAGGGAGTGAGAGGGAGTGAGAGGACGATAGTGTCGTTTTCTGCATTTGTCCTTTCACTCCTTTTCACTTCCCAAAACTTGGCATATTCCTTCTCCATCCGCTCCATGAACTGCTCGGGGGTGACGGTCCAGTAGAACTCGTAGGTGTCGGGCAGGACGAGGTGGAAGCTGTCGAGCGGCACGTCGAAGTCGTTGTGCATCAGTTTTTTGTTGAGATAGGCATTGAGGTCCTGCGGCAGGCGGAACTTGCCGATGGTCAGCCGGATGGGGTCTTGCTGGCCGTTGCGCAGTTTGCGCACGAGGGCGAGTATTTTCATGTTGCGCGGCACGAGGTAGCTGCCGGGCCGCACGTGTTTGTCCAGGCCAAGCACGCGTGCTTCGAGGTTGAATACCAGTGCGACGAGGGATTTGCGCAGCACCACCTGGTGTGCGTCGAGCGAGTCGCGCAGGGCATCGTAGCTGCAGCCTTGCGGCACGTTGAGGCGCACGGGCTCGGTGTCCCAGTTGGCGGTATGGTAGGGGCCGAGGAAGAGCAAGATGGCGAGCAGGAACGCCAGGGCGCCGCCGACGGCAAGGGTGACAAGGATTGCTTTTTTCATAGGATGAGTTGCATGCGGATGGAGTCGATGTATTGGTCGTTTACGAGGAGCCATTCTTTGAAGTGGCCGCATTGGGTGTAGCCGGCTTTGCGGAAAAGGGCGATGGAGGCGGTGTTGGTGGCTGTGATGTCGGCATAGAGGATGTGGAGCATGCTGCGGTATTGGTCGGCCAGCGCCTGCAGCATGGCCAGGGCGTGGCCTTGGCGGCGGTGCTCGGTGGCCACCATGATGCCGACGGCGCAGCGGCGGTTGAGGGGGTCGTAGTTGTAGAGGTCGATGCAGCCGTAGGGCAGAGCATACAGCCGCAGGCTGCCGCTGGAGAGCGATGCGCCCTGCTCAGCAACCAAAGTGATGGAGGGAGAGTCCCTAATTCCTAATTCCTCATTACTCATTAGCTTATCTTTCCCCATAGCATCTTGTTCTTTGAGTGTTCGATATGCTGACGCAGCAGCGGGTATTGCGACAGCGAAGGGTCGGCGGCGAGGAGGTCGCGCACGGTGTCGCGCGTGGCGCGCACCAGGGGCTCGTCGTCGACGATGTCGGCCAGCTTGAGGTCGAGGATGCCGCTCTGTTGCAGGCCCTGTATGTCGCCCGGGCCGCGCAGGCGCAGGTCGGCCTCGGCTATCTTGAAACCGTCGGTGGTTTGGCACATGGTGCGGATGCGCTCCTTCGAGCTGGCGGCCAGGTTGTCCTTGGTCATGAGGATGCAGTAGGACTCGCCGCCGCCGCGACCCACGCGGCCGCGCAGCTGGTGCAGCTGGCTGAGGCCGAAGCGCTCGGCGTTCTCGATGACCATCACCGTGGCGTTGGGCACGTCGACGCCCACCTCGATCACCGTGGTGGCCACCATGATATGCGTCTTGCCCTCTTTGAAGCGCCGCATCTCGCTCTCTTTCTCCTCGGCGGTGAGGCGGCCGTGGACCATCGAGGTCTGATACTGCGGCCGGGGGAAGTAGTTCTGCACCATCTCCAGCCCGTCCTGGAGGTTCTTGAGGTCCATCTTTTCGCTCTCTTCGATGAGGGGGTAGACGATGTAGACCTGGCGGCCGGCATCGATCTGCTGCTTGAGGAAGTGGAACACCCGCAGGCGGTTGCCCTCGAGGCGATGGTAGGTCTTGACGGGCTGGCGGCCGGGGGGCAGTTCGTCGATGACGGAGCAGTCGAGGTCGCCGTAGAGGGTCATGGCGAGGGTGCGCGGGATGGGGGTGGCGGTCATCACCAGCACGTGGGGCGGGGTGGCGGCCTTGGTCCACAGGCGCGACCGCTGCTGCACGCCGAAGCGGTGTTGCTCGTCGATGACCACGAGGCCGAGCGAGCGGAACTCCACATCGTCCTCGATCAGGGCGTGGGTGCCGATGAGGAGTTGGATTTCGCCTTCGGCCAGGCGTTGCTTGATCTTCTTTTTCTGTGCGGCGCGGAGCGAGCCGGTGAGCAGTTCCACCTGGATGGGCATGCCGTCGAGCATGCGCTGGAAGGTGGCGAAGTGCTGGGTGGCTAGGATTTCGGTGGGTGCCATGAGGCAGGCTTGGCAGCCGTTGTCGAGGGCGAGCAGCATGCACATCAGGGCCACGAGGGTTTTGCCGCTGCCGACGTCGCCTTGCAGCAGGCGGTTCATCTGCCGGCCGGAGCGCATGTCGTCGTGCACCTCGCGGATGACGCGCTTCTGGGCGCCGGTGAGGGGGAAGGGGAGGTGGTGGCTGTAGAAGCCGTTGAAGTAGTCGCCCACGCGCTGGAAGACGCGCCCCTGCGAGGCGGTGACGCGCTGCTGGTGGGCGAACTGGTAGTCGAGCTGGAGGAAGAAGAGCTCTTCGAACTTGAGGCGTGTGCGTGCGGCGTCGAGGGCTGCGGCGGAGGCGGGATAGTGGATGTTGATGTAGGCGTCGCGCCGCGGCATGAGGCGGAAGCGCTCGAGGATGGGGGAGGGGAGGGTCTCCGGCACGGGGGGCATCTGGGCGACGAGGTGCTCGGTGATGCGAGCCAGTGCGCGGGCGCCGAGGCCGGCGGCCTTCATCTTGTCGGTGGTGTTGTAGACGGGCAGGAAGGGGTGGCGCGAGTCGTCGCCTGCGGACGAGGCTTCCTCCAGCTCGGGGTGTGTCATCTGCCAGAAGAAGTTGTAGACCGAGGGGCGCCCCATGATGATATAGGTCTTGTTGGGCTTGAGTTTTTCGCGCACCCACTTGGTGCCGGAGAACCAGACGAGCTGGAGGTAGCCTGTGCCGTCGAAGAAGTTGCAGGTGAGCCGCTCGCGGAATTTGCCGGTGGCGGTGACCTGTATGTTGCTCACCTGTCCGCGGAGGACGTAGAGTTGGCCGTCGTCCTTCACCGAGGCCACGGTGGACAGGGCCGAGCGGTCGATGTAGCGGTAGGGCAGGTGGTCGAGCAGCTGTCCCACGGTGCGCACGCCCAGTTCGGCGGCCAGCACCTTGGCCCGGGCGGGGCCTACGCCTTTGAGGTAGACTATGTCGTCGGACAGTTGCATGGGTGGGTGAGGCGTTCGCGTTCGAGCGTGGAGGAGATGTTGATGTGTTCGGGGTCGGCCAGCAGGAGGAGTGTTTCGATGGAGGGGTCCTGGAGGCGGTTGACGGCGGCGATGGTCTGCTCGTATTCGAAGTCTTTGGCGGTGCGTATGCCGCGGATGATGGCCCCAGCGCCGAGCCGGTGGCAGAGGTCGATGGTCATGCCGGTGTAGGAGACGGCTTCGGCCGTGGGGCAGTCGGCCAGGGTGCGGCGTATGATGTCGAGCCGTTCGCCGACGGAGAACATGTATTGCTTGTCGGAGTTGACGCCGACGGCGACGTAGACGCGGTCGAACAGGGGCAGCACGCGGCGCAGGATGGCCTCGTGGCCCGCGGTGAAGGGGTCGAAGGAGCCGGGGAATATCGCGGTAGCCATGATTTTAAAACTCCCAGATGAGGCGGAACATCAATGAGTTGTTGACGCAGTCGTTGCGCCAGTTTTTGAAGCGGGGGACTATCTGCGGCTTGCCTTCTTCGTCCCAAATGGGGATTCCGTTCTCGTCAACAAGCACCATGTCGCCGTCGCGTTCCCAGAAGTTCCAGTCGCGTTTGACGGCGATGAGCGAGTATTGCCAGCGGATGTTGAGCATGAGGCCTCGCCAAATATAGAAGCGTATGTCGGCCACCACGCCGAAGTCGTTCTTCAGGAACTGCATGTCGTTGGTGTCGGGGAAGAACGACGGTGGGTAGAGTATGCGGCCGGTGGGTTGCTGGACGAGGCGGCTGTAGTTGAGGCCGAGGCCGAGGAGCATGCCGCCCCAGGGGTCGCGGAAGTGGAGCATGAGGGGGATGTCGACGTAGTTCATCGTGAGGTCGAGCGCGTAGGGGTCGCCGCTGTTGTTGTAGGCGCCGCGCTGCGTGAAGAGTGCTTCTATGGAGAGGCGCCAGTCTTCGTGGCGGTCGAGCGAGGCTATGGCGCCCACGCCGCCGGTGAAGCCCCACTTGCGGAAGCCTTTCAGCTCGTCGCCTTCTACCTGCGACAGGCTGCCGCCCGCCGAGACAAAGCCGTGGATGCGCTGTCCCTCGGCTGCGATGGGCAGTAGCAGGAGGGCGAATAGTAGGTAGATGCCAGGTGTTTTCTTCATATCAACTAGGGCTGTTCTTCGGTTGTTCTTCGGTTGTTCTTCGTCTGTTCTTCGTCTGGCGCCTGGCGGGGGAATGAAAATTGGGGAGGGGGTGTCAGCATAACGGATTTCATGTGGGTAAAGTTTCATTTTTTGAAAAAAAATTTACAGTTCTCTCCAATTTTTGAGCAGGATGGTGGCGTCGGTGGCTACGCGGTAGCGGCGCATGTAGCGCAGCATGAGGCGTTTGTGGGTTTCGTCCGAGGCGTCGGGGGCCAGGTTGGCGGGCGAGAAGATGCCTTGTCGTCCGGTGTGGCCCACCCAGGTGGTGTGTCCGGCGAGCACGCGGAGGCAGTCGGCGAGGTAGCGTCTTTTGCGGCGTTGGAACCACACCAGCAGGGGCGCGGCCAGCAGGAGCAGTGCGGCGCTGCCGATGTCGAAGAGGCGCTTGCGTCGGCGCGATGAGGCGGTGCCTACGGTCTCGAGGTCGTCGAGGTAGAGGTCGTCGCGCGAGAGGATGCCGCCCGTGCCGATGATGTAGTCGCCTTCGGCGGGCGCTATCTTGTATTCCACGCCGGTGGTGTGCAGTTGGCTCATGAGGGCGATGATGCGTTGCAGGTCGATGTCGGCGCCGCAGAAGACCACTTCTTCCACGCGCTCGATGCGGATGAGGTCTTGCAGCCGCTGGGGTTGCAGGCTGCTGTCGCAGAGCAGGTTGCCGGTTGAGAGCCCGAGGTTCAGGCAGAGTTTGCGCACGCGGGCTGTTTCGGCTGCGCCGCCCACGATGAGTGTGCGTCCGCGCCCGCGTGCGCGCAGTGCGTATCCTTTGACACCGGCAGTGCTGAGGGCGATGCGGATGAGGAGGGTGGAGAGGAGCGTCCAGAGGCTGCCGGCGAGGAGGAGCATGCGCGAATAGCGCTGCCCTTCGTCGAGGAGCGAGTAGAAGGCCAGCAGGAGCACCAGTCCGGCGCCCATTCCTTTCATGATGCGTCCGAGGCGGACGGGGCGGTCGTAGCCGCCGCCGAGCCAGCTGCAGGCCATGAGGATGAGGATGTAGAGGGGGATGACGAGGAGGGTGTACTGGGGAGGGTAGTAGTGGATGTCGCCTTGGCCGAGCGAGGCCCAGAGCTGCTTGAGGAGGACGAAGCCGCCGTAGGCGGCGGCGAAGTCGAGCGCGGGGACGGCGAGGCGCTTCAGGATGCGGGCGAGGCCTGCGCCGAAGGCGCGGGCCCAGATGGCGCACTGCAGCAGGGCGTTGAAGAGGCGCGCGTCGCGTCCGTTGTAGTATTTGCGGACGAAGATGGACATCGCGTTGTAGAAGGTGTAGACGTAGTTCATCGAGCCCTTGCGGGTACTTTCGCCTTTGTAGTGGATGATGTGGGTGGCAGGGAAATAGTAATTCTTGTAGCCTGCAAGGATAATCCGCCACGAGAAGTCGATGTCCTCGCCATACATGAAGTAGCTCTCGTCCAGGCCGCCGATTTTCTCGTAGACTTCGCGGCGGAACATGAGGAATGCGCCGCACATGATTTCCACCTCGGCCGTCTCGTCCTCGCCGATGTGGCCCATGTAGTAGGCGGCGATGCGGCGCGAGCGGGGGAAGAGGTGTATCAGGCCGCTGATTTTGTAGAACGAGGCCTCGGGCGTGGGGAAGCCGCGCTTGCTCTCGCGGAGGAAGCGCCCCTCGCCGTCGACCATCTTGACGCATAGGCCGCCGCAGTCGGCGTGCGCCGCCATGAAGTCGGCGCATTTCGCCAGGGTGTCGCGCTCCACCACGGTGTCGGGGTTCAATAGCAATATGAGGTCGGAGGTCGGAGGTCGGAGGGAGGAGGTTGGAGGTTGGAGGTTGGAAGGCTGTTCTCCGCCCTCCGACTTCCGCCCTCCGACCTCCGACTTCAAGCCTCCGACCTCTTCCAGCGCCTGGTTGTTGGCCCGGGCGAAGCCTGTGTTCTCTTTGTTCTCGATCAGGTGCACCTCGGGGAAGTCTTCGCGCACCATCTCGCAGCTGCCGTCGACCGAGGCGTTGTCGACCACCCACACGTCGAGCTCCAGCTCGGAGCCGTCGTCCAACCGACGCTCCGAGCCGTAGACCGATGCCAAGCACTGCTTGAGGAAGTACTTGACATTGTAGTTGACTATGATGACGCTGACTTTCACTGGGTTGACATCCTGCTGCGGACACAGCACGCTGTGTCCCTACTTCTTCCGCTTCTTCTTGCCGTTGTTTTCGATGATGTCGAGGGCCTCCTTGAGCGAGAGTTTGAGGGGGTCGACGCCTTTGGCGAGGCGGTAGTTCTCGCCCTTGTAGGTCATGTAGGGGCCGAAGCGGCCGATGTTGCTCACGACGGGTTCGCCCTCGTGGACGCCGATTTCGTGGGGGTAGACCTTCTTGAGTTCTTCCTTCTTCTCCTCGGCTTCGCGCTTGACGCGGATGATGTCGACGGCGCGCTCGAGGGAGACCTCGTAGGGGTCGTCGTTCTTGCCGAGGGAGTAGAACTTGTTGTTGTGGCGCACGTAGGGGCCGAACTTGCCGATGCTGACGGTGACGTCCTTGTCTTCGAACTGGCCCAGGGTGCGTGGGAGGGAGAAGAGGTCGAGGGCTTCCTCGAGGGTGATGGTCTCGATGCTCTGGCCTTTCTTCATGCTGGCGAACTGGGGTTTCTCGTCGGTGTTGGTTTCGCCGATTTGGACGAGGGTGCCGTAGCGGCCTATCTTGGCGTAGACGTTCTTGCCGCTCTTGGGGTCGGTGCCGAGGAGGCGGCTGCCGGTGGTGCGCTGGCTGGTCTGCTGTGTCTGGCGGATGTTCTTGTGGAAGGGGACGTAGAAGCGGTCGATCACCTTGCGCCACTCCTGCTTGCCGTCGGCGATGTCGTCGAAGTCCTTCTCCACCGTGGCGGTGAAGTTGTAGTCCATGATCTCCTGGAAGTGCTCCATGAGGAAGGTGTTGACGACGCAACCGATGTCGGTGGGGAAGAGTTTGCCTTTCTCGGCGTAGCCCTTCTCGGTTTTTTCGGTGCGCTTGATCTGGCCGCCCTTGAGGGTGAGTGCGACGGTCTGGCGGCTTTCGCCTTCGCGGTCTTCCTTGATGATGTATTCGCGCTTGAGGATGGTGGAGATGGTTGGGGCGTAGGTGGAGGGGCGTCCGATGCCGAGGTCTTCGAGTTTTTTGACGAGGCTGGCTTCGGTGTAGCGTGCGGGGTGCTGGGTCCAGTGCTGGACGGCGTCGCAGTGTTCGAGGGAGAGGAGGGTGCCTTCGGGCAGGCGGGGCAGGAGGCGTGCGGTGTTTTCTTCCTGGTCGTCGTCGGTGCTTTCCATGTAGACTTTGAGGAAGCCGTCGAACTTCACCTGTTCGCCGGTGCACTGGAAGCGCTCCTTGCTGCCGCTGATTTCGATTTCCATTTCGGTTTTTTCGAGTTCGGCGTCGGCCATCTGGCTGGCGATGGTGCGTTTCCAGATGAGTTCGTAGAGGCGTCGCTGGGCGCTTTCGATGTTGAGGGTCTGCACTTCCATGTTGGTGGGGCGGATGGCCTCGTGGGCTTCCTGGGCGCCTTTGGTCTTGGTCTGGTAGCGGCGTGTCTTGACGTATTCCTCGCCGTATTGCGAGGCGATTTCCTTTTTGGCGAGCGAGAGGGCGAGGTCGGAGAGGTTGACGCTGTCGGTACGCATGTAGGTGATGTAACCGCTCTCGTAGAGCTGCTGGGCTACCTGCATGGTGCGGGCGACGGAGAAGCCGAGTTTGCGGCTGGCTTCCTGCTGGAGGGTGGAGGTGGTGAAGGGAGGTGCGGGGGTGCGCTTGGCGGGTTTGGTTTCGATGCGGCTCACCTTGAAGGTGGCGCCGACGAGGCTTTGGAGGAGGGCTTCGGCCTGGGCCTCGGTCTCGAGGTGGTGGCCCAGTTCGGCGCTGAGCACCTTCTGCCCGTCGACGGGGCGCAGCTGCGCCACCACGCGGAAGTAGGGTTTGGACTGGAAGGCTTTGACTTCCTCTTCGCGCTCGACGATGAGGCGGACGGCGACGCTCTGGACGCGGCCGGCGCTGAGGGCGGGTTTGATTTTGGACCAGAGGATGGGGCTTATCTCGTAGCCGACGAGGCGGTCGAGCACGCGGCGCGCCTGCTGGGCGTCGACGAGGTTCATGTCGACCTGGCGGGGGTTCTCGATGGCGTGGAGGATGGCAGTTTTGGTGATTTCGTTGAAGACGATGCGCTGGGTTTTCTTGGGGTCCAGTTTGAGGGTTTCCTGCAGGTGCCAGGCGATGGCTTCCCCTTCGCGGTCCTCATCGGATGCGAGCCACACCATGTCGGCGCCCTTGACGGCTTTCTGCAGTTCGTGGACGAGGGCTTTTTTGTCGTCGCTCACCTGGTACTGGGGCTCGTACTGCGCCTCGACGTCGATGCTCATCTCTTTCTTTGCCAGGTCGCGGATGTGGCCGTAGGAGGACTTGACGGTGTAGTCCTTGCCGAGGAATTTCTCGATGGTCTTGGCCTTGGCGGGCGACTCCACAATGACTAGATTCTTCATATATGTGTGTTTTTGTTCGTTTGTCTTTTGGAGGGGGTAACGTATATATATATTATTTATTGTACGCGCACGAAAAAAATCTTCGCCGCGGCAGGGAGGCGGTAGGGGAACGGTAGGGGTTCTGTAGGGGAATAGTTAGGCCTTTTCCCATTATTACCCATCGATGGGTAATGATGGATACTTTTTATTTTTCAACAGGCATACTAAAACATCCGTGGATGCGTTACGAGGTACGTAACATTTTAATACACAGTGGTATGAATATTCATATTGTACAACACGACATATTGACCAACCGGCCGGAGGAGAACCTGCAGTGGATGCTGGCCGAGCTGGAGTCGCCGGCCTCGCGCGAGGCGCTGCTGACCGTCTTCCCGGCCTGCACGCTGTGCGGCGCGCCGCTGTTTGCATCGGCGGGCTACACCGACCTCCAGAAGCGCGCCCAGGCGGCGCTGCAGGAGCTAGTGGCCCGCTCGGAGCACCGCGCTTTCCTCATCGGCATGCCGCTGCAGATACAGGACAAGGGTCTGTGCAACGCCATCGTTTTTGTGCAGAACGGCGCCATCCGCGCGGTGGTGACGAAAAAATACCTGCTGCCGGACGAGCAGCGCTGCTTCACGCGCGGCGAGGGTGTGCAGGTGATCGAGTTCCACGACCAGAAGCTCGCCATCGGATTCTACGAGGACTTGAAGGAGCTGGTGAAAGGCCACGTGGACCAGCCCGACATGGTCATCTGCTGCGGGTGCAATGTGTTTGATTATCAGAAGCCTTACCGCACACGCTACCGCATGAGCAAGATTGTGGAGACGCTGGGGGCGAGCCTGCTCTACGTGAACCGCACGGGCGGCGAGGGTCCCTACCTCTACGCCGGCGGGTCGATGGCGATGAACGCTGCCGGCGGCCTGCTGTGCCAGCTGCCCTACTTCGAGCCCGCCTGCCATACGGTGGATATGCAACTGCTTGACACGCTGGAGGATGAGAAGCCCGAGGCGGTGGAGCTGGTGTACAAGGCGTTGGTGATGGGGCTGCGCGACTATTTCCGCAAGAACGGGTTGCAGCGCGCCGTGCTGGGCCTGAGCGGCGGCATCGACTCGGCGCTGGTGGCTGTGCTGGCGGTGGACGCCTTGGGGGCTGAAAATGTGCACGGTATACTGATGCCGAGCCAGTACTCGACAGACCATTCCATCAAAGACGCCGAGGACCTGGCCCACAACCTCGGCATGGACTACCACATCGTGCCCATCCGCCCGATGTTCGACCAGTTCCGCGAGGCGCTGAAGCCTGTGTTCGGCAACCTGGCCGAGGACGTCACCGAGGAGAACCTGCAGGCGCGCGTGCGCGGCACATTGCTGATGGCCTACGCCAACAAGTTCGGCGCCCTGGTGCTCAACACCACCAACCGCTCCGAGGCCGCCATGGGCTACGGCACGCTCTACGGCGACTCGTGCGGCGCGCTGGCCGTCATCGGCGACCTCTACAAGACCGAGGTCTACCAGCTCTCCGAGTGGATCAACCGCGACCGGGTGCGCATCCCCGTCAACAGCATCACCAAGGCCCCCAGCGCCGAGCTGCGCCCCGGGCAGAAGGACAGCGACTCGCTGCCCGACTACGCGGTGCTGGACGCCATACTGAACCTCTTCCTCGACGAGTCGCTCTGCGAGGACGAAATCGTCGACGAGGGCTACGACCGCGAGCTGGTGCACAACACCATCCGCAAGGTGGCTCGCAACGAGTGGAAACGCCTCCAGTTCGCCCCGCAACTCAAGGTCAGCCCCGTCAGCTTCACCCTCGACCGACGCTGGCCGATTAGTTAATTTGGGATTAGGAATTAGGGATTAGGGATGATGAATCCACAGATTGAGCTTGCGTGGCGCTACGTCGAGCAGACCTCCGTCAGCCTCTTCCTCACCGGCAAGGCGGGCACGGGCAAGACCACATTCCTGCGCGAGGTGGCCGCGCGCTGCCCCAAGCGGCATGTGGTGGTGGCGCCGACGGGAGTGGCTGCCGTCAACGCCGGCGGCGTGACCATCCACAGCTTCTTCCAGCTCCCCTTCGACCCCTATCTGCCCGACGTCAAGGAGCTCATCACCGAATACCAGCTGCCCGAAAACCGAAAATCGCTCAGCAAGCAGAAAATCAATATTATACGCACGCTGGAGCTGCTCATCATCGATGAAATATCGATGGTGCGTGCTGACCTGCTCGACGCCATCGACATGACCCTCCGCCGCTACCGCCGCAGCTCGAAACCCTTCGGCGGTGTGCAGCTGCTGATGATAGGCGATGTGCACCAGCTCGCCCCCGTCGTCACCGAGCGCGAGCGCCCCCACATGGAGCAGGTCTACCCCTCGCCCTACTTCTTCAGCAGCAAAGCCTTGCAGCGTACCAACTACGTCACCATCGAACTCACCACCGTCTACCGCCAGCAGGACGCCGCCTTTGTGGACCTCCTCAACCGCGTGCGCGACAACCGCATCGACGCCGCCACCCTTCAACAGCTCAACAGCCGCCTCCAATCAAACTATCAGTCGGTCAAGCAATCAGACAATCAGGCCATTACCCTCACCACCCACAACCACCAGGCCGACGCCATCAACCGTCGCCACATGCAGGCCCTCACCGGCGAGCGGCGCCTCTTCGAGGCCAAGGTGGCCGGCAACTTCGCCGAGAGCGCCATGCCGGCCGACAAGCAGCTGGAAATCAGGGTGGGGGAGAGGGTGATGTTCCTCAAGAACGACTCTTCCGGAGGCCACCGCTACTACAACGGCAAGCTCGGCACGGTCACCGCCTTCCTCCCCGACGACAAAATCGAGGTCATCGACGACGACGGCGACGTCATCCAGGTGGGGCACGAGACGTGGGAAAACTACCGCTACAGCATCAATCCCGCAAACAACCAGATCGAGCAGGAGGTGGACGGCACCTTCGCGCAGTACCCCCTTCGCGCCGCCTGGGCCGTCACCATCCACAAGGCGCAGGGGCTCACCTTCGACCGCGTGAACATCGACGCCGCCGATGCCTTCGCCTTCGGGCAGGTCTACGTCGCGCTGAGCCGCTGCCGCACGCTCGAGGGGCTCACGCTCACCTCGCCGCTCACCCCCGGCGTGGCCTTCAGCGACCAGTCCGTGGCCTCGTTCACCGCCGCCACCCCCACTTTCGAACAGACCGCACAGGCGGCCGAAAGCTACGAGCAGCAATACCGCCTCGAGAAGCTGATGGACCTCTTCTCCGTCGACGCCCTCCATCACGACGCCGAGCGCCTGCTGGAGCAGTATTCCAGCCGCCTCAAATCGCTCTATCCCAAGAATGTGGAGGCGCTCGGCGGCCTCTGCTCCACCCTGACCGACCTCGGGACGGTGAGCGAGAAATTCAGGGTGCAACTGACGCATCTCGAGGAGGTACGTCAGAACGAGCGCGCCCGACAGGGGGCCGAATACTACCGCGCCCAGCTGCAACCCCTCCAGCAGGCCCTGGCGGCACTGCTCGACGTGGAAATTGACAATAAGGAGAACAAAAAGACAATCAAGGAGTTGGGCGATGCCCTCGCCGAACGCCTCGGTGCCAAGCTGGCCTGCCTGGATGCCGTCTGCAAGGAGGGCTACAGCGTGCTGACCGTGCAGAAGGCGCAGACCGGCTACACCCTCCGCAACGAGAAGCGGGAACGTCCCGCGCGCCAAAGGTCTACGCCCAACGCCACCTTCAACGAGGAGGATGCGCCCAAAGGCCTCGTCGACATCCTCCGCCGCTGGCGCCAGATGAAGGCCGACGAGATTGGCCGCCCCGCCTACTTCATCTTCAACCAGAAGACCCTCATGGCCCTCGCCGCCCTTGCCCCGCGCGGCATGCAGGAACTGCTCGAGGTGCCCGGCATCGGCAAGGCCAAGGCCGCTCAGTACGGTGCCGAGCTGCTCGAAGTCATCGCCGACTACAATATTTCCGACCCGGCACAATAAAATGTACGCGCACGCGTTATGGTTGTCGGTACTAAAGTGAAATAATATGAAGAAGATACTGACAATCATGATGTTGGCGGCGATGGCGACGGCTGTGCAGGCGCAGGGGCGCTTGCAGGCCCTCTTCGGCTACAACACCTTCTATCTGGCCAAGCAGCAGATGCCCTACATCGAGACCAACCTCTCGTTCGACGCCTGGACGCTCCAGTTCCAACAGATTGAGACCGGCGCCTACCGCGCCACGGTGGAAGTCACCCTGATCCTGAAGCAGGGCGACTCGGTGTGCCACTTCAAGAAATATGACCTCCACAGCCCCACCGTCGGCTCGCTGGAGGAGCTGGATTTCAACTTTATAGACGTGCAGCGCTTCTCGGCACGCAACGGCATCTACAATCTCGAAGTCTCGCTGCGCGACAAGCTCTCCGACGCGCCGGCTTCGGTGGTCACCGACCGCGTGGTGATCAACTACGACCCGGCGCGCCCCTCGCTCTCGAGCCTCCAGTTCATCTCCTCCGCCACCCCCACCGAGCGCGAAAACATCCTCTCGCGCAACGGCTACGACTTCGAGCCCTTCGTCAGCGACTACTTCCCCGAGCAGGTGGACCAACTCAACTTCTACTACGAAATCTACAACATCAACGCCGAGGTGGGCCGCAAGGCATTCCTCACGATGGCCTATGTGGAGCAGCAGGAGACCGGCACGCGCTTCGAAGGACAGCGTGCGGCGAGCCGCAAGTATGGTGCCGCCACCGTGCCTGTCTACGGTTCGCTCGACATCAGCGAGCTGCCCTCCGGCAACTACAACCTCGTCGTCGAGCTCCGCAACTCGGACAACCAGCTGATGCTCTATAAGAAGCTGCCTTTTGTCCGCTCCAATCCCGGCGTAAAGGGTGCCGAAATCAGCGACTTCGCCACCACCTTTGCCGGCGCCTACAACGACGAGCAGCAGCTCGACCTCTACATCGAGGCGCTCTATCCCATCGCCTCGGAATATGAAAAGGAGGTGGCGAGCGACCTCATCACCCGTCCCGGCATCGAGGAAAAGCAGGCCTTCCTTTATCGTTTCTGGCAGAAGCGCGACGCCTTGAGCCCCGAGGCGGCATGGTTGAAATACAAAGACCGAATCGATTATGTGCAGGCCACCTTCAGCTATCCGCGCACCAAGGGCATCAATACCGACCGCGGACGCGTCTACCTGCAGTACGGTCCGCCGGACTTTGTGCGCGATGAGAAGAACTTCGTCTCCACCCGCCACCTCAACGCAGGCAACTATCGCTCCCCCGAATCCGGTTCGCCCGCGCAGGGGTCGGTGACTGGCGCCGAGACCAGCGCCCTGCAGCGTGCCGGTGAGCAGACTGCAGGATTTGCCTCCGAGTCGCAGGGCCACATCTATTACCTCCCCTACCAGCTTTGGCGCTACAACACCGCCGAGGGCGAGGACCGCATCCGCGTCTTCCTCTTCTGGGACGAGCACCGCAGCGGATTCTACAAACTGCTGAATTCCAACGCCCGCGGCGAGGTGCAGGAACCCGGTTGGGAGCGCCGCCTCTCGCGTCAGCAGCTCCGTGAGGGCGTCGAAGGTGCCGTGGGCGAACAGTTCAAACGCGGCTATTGATGCGCCTCCTCTCGGCCATAATCTACCTCGTCGCCTATCGCCTGATGCGCTACCGTCGCTCCATCGTGCGTGGCAATCTGCAGGCTTCCTTTCCCGAAAAAGGAGAGACGGAACGCCGCACGGTAGAGCGCCGCTACTACCACCACCTCGCCGACCTCCTCGTCGAAGGCATCCACAACCTCTACGCCTCGCCCGCCGCCATCATGCGCCGCTACCGCGTCGTCAACCGCGAACTCCTCCGACCCTACTATGAGCGCGGCCAGTCGGTAGTTCTCATGTCGGCCCACTACAACAACTGGGAATACATGGTCACCTCCCTCGGCATGCAGTTCCTCCACCACGGCATCGGCGTCGGCAAACCCCTGCAGGACAAACTCACCGCCTCATTCCTCTCGCGCCGCCGCACACGCTACGGCACCCACGTCGTCGACCACCGCGACGTGCGCCAGGAAGTCGAATACTTCCAGCGCCACCGCGTCCCCTGCGCCCTCATGATGCTCTCCGACCAGTCACCCTCCAACCCCGAGAAAAGCTACTGGATCCGCTTCCTCCACCAAGACACCGCCTTCCTCTACGGCGCCGAATACTTCGCCCGCAAATACAACCTCCCCGTCTTCTACTACACCGTCACCAAACCCCGCCGCTTCCACTACGAGGTCACCCTCGAGCCCCTCTGCCTCGAGCCCCTCGCCGTGCCGCAGTACTCTATCGTGGAAAGCTACGCCCGCCGCCTCGAGCAGCAAATCGTGGCCCAGCCCGAATACTGGCTCTGGAGCCACCGCCGCTGGAAACTCCACCGCCCACTGACCACTAGCCACTGACCACCAAACACTGAACATGATCAATATCGCCATCGTCATCCTCAACTGGAACGGCCGCTCCATGCTCGAGCGCTTCCTCCCCTCAGTCCTCCGCTACTCGCTGATGGACAGCCCCTCCGAAGCCGGCTGGCAAGTCCCCAACGCCGCACCCCTCGAGCTAACCTCGCAGGTCATCGTGGCCGACAACGGCTCCACCGACGACTCCGTCCACTTCCTCCGCCAGCGCTACCCCAACCTCCCACTCATCCTCCTCGACAAAAACTACGGCTTCGCCGAAGGCTACAACCGCGCACTACAGCAGGTCGAAGCCGACTACTACATCCTCCTCAACTCCGACGTCGAGCCCACACCCCACTGGATACAGCCCGTCGTCGCCATGATGGAGCGCGACTGGCGCGTCGCCATCGCTCAGCCCAAACTCCTCATGTACGACCAGCGCGACACCTTCGAATACGCCGGCGGCGCCGGCGGCTACATCGACACCTACGGCTACCCCTTCTGCCGCGGCCGCCTCTTCACCACCCTCGAGCGCGACCACGGACAGTACGACGACGAGGCCGACATCTTCTGGGCCTCCGGCGCCGCCATGTTCGTCAAAGCCAAAGTCTGGCGCAAAGTCGGCGGCCTCGACCCCGACTTCTTCGCCCACATGGAAGAAATCGACTTCTGCTGGCGCGCCAAAAACGCCGGCTACCGCGTCCGCTACTGCCCACGCTCCACCGTCTTCCACGTCGGCGGCGGCACTCTCCCCAAATCCTCCCCCTTCAAAACACACCTCAACTTCCGCAACAACCTCTCCATGCTCTACAAAAACCTCCCCTCCTCGCGCCTGCGACGCATCATCCAGCTCCGCCTCGTGCTCGACTGGGTGGCAGCGCTGAAATTCCTCCTCGAAGGCCACTGGGGCGAATTCCGTGCCGTCGGCAAAGCCCACCGCGAATTCCTCGCCCTGCGCCCCCAACTCAGAGAAAAACGCGAGAAACTCTCCCACCACACCGTCTCTGCACTCTACCAAGGTCACATCCTCCTCGAATACTTCCTCCGCGGCCGCAAAACCTTCACCGCCCTCCGTGGCAAGTTTATTCGTTAAAAAGTGTTAATCGCACCCCTCGTTTAACATGTATTAACAAATCGCATTTCGCCCCCTTTCCCATCCCCTACCGAGGCCTAACCATTACCCTAGAAAGGCCGAACAAGATGCTGTAAAGTGCATAAAATGAGTGCTTTGAATTTAACTTACTGTAAGTTAGTCGTTTGTGGAGTGCATTCGTAAATATTTTATCATGAAACGGCAAAAAAAGAACCCGACGCCAATCGGGTTCCAAAATTCCTAATAAATGTTAATATCGCCGTTTCTCACTTTTTACCCTTCACCTGGGCATACTCGGCGTTCAGCCCCTCCAGGATTTCCTGCGTGATGTCCATCGCGGGGTTCACGTAGAGCACCGGCGTGTTCTCGAAAGTCTTGCGCAGTATCACGTCAAACTGCTGGTTCTGCGCGTTGTACTCGCGCACAAAGGCAAAAATGGCATTCAGCAGCTTGGTGTTCTCGGTCATCTGGCGCTCCATGATCTTGGCCGTCAGCTCCTGCTCCAGCGTGGCCATGCGCTCGGCGCGCTGCTTCAGCTCGGCCTCCTTGGCCTGCTGCTGGCTCAGCGTCATCGTCGAGCCGTTCTTCAGATAGTCCTGATAGTCCTTTTGGAATTTCTCCATCTGCGTCCGCCCGGCAGCCTCCTGCTGGTTCTTGTAGGCCAGCAGCTCGGCCTCCAGGTCCTTGGCATACTGGTAGTGCGCCAGCAGCGTGTCGGTGTCCACATAGGCGATCTTCAGTCCGCCCTCCGCCACCACCGGCGCGGCGGCGTTCGGGTTCTCCTTGGTTGCGGGTTGATTGTTGCAGGAAGCGGCAAAGATTGCAGTGGCCGCTGCCACAAGAAGGATGGTCTTCTTCATAATAGAGTTTTAATTGTTTTTGTGTTGCTTATGATTTCATTTGTCTTTTCACTCCCTTTCTCTCCCTTTCACTTCCTTTCACTCCCCTCTCCGATTTTCTCCACGGCCCTCTCCACTCGGCCTATCGTCTCCTCCTTGCCCAGCATGAGGATGAGGGTGAGCATGTCAGGCCCCACCGTGCGCCCCACCACGGCCAGGCGCAGCGAGTTCATGATGGCGCCCGTGTTCAGCCCCCCGGCCTTGATATAGTCCTCGAGGATAGCCTTGTGAAGCGCCTCATACTCGAAGGGCACCGTGTTCAGTATCTCGACGATGCGCCTCATGTGCTCCGGCATGCCGGGCTGCCAGCGCTTGGCCACGTCCTTCTCGTTGTATTCCGTCGGCGCCTGGAAGAAGTAGCAGCAGGTGTCCCACAGCTCGCTGGGGAACGTGATGCGCTCCTTCATCATCCCGGCCACGCGGGCCACATATTCCGCGTCGGCCTCGATGCCGTGCTCGCGCACCTGCGCCCCGAGCATCTCGGCCACCTGCACGTCGCCGAGCTGCTGGAAGTACTCGTGCTGGAACCACCGCGCCTTGTCCAGGTTGAAGCGCGCTCCGTTCTTGCTGATATGCTCGATGGAGAAGAGCCGTATCAGCTCCTCCATCGTCATCATCTCCTGGAAAACGGGATTGGCTCCGTTGTCGCCTTCCCGTTTGCCCGGGTTCCATCCCAGCAGGGCCAGCATGTTGACCACCGCCTGCGGCAGGTAGCCCTGCTCGCGGTAGCCGCTGCTCACCTCGCCGCTCTTCGGGTCGTGCCATTCCAGCGGGAACACCGGGAACCCCAGCCGGTCGCCGTCGCGCTTGCTCAACTTGCCGTTGCCCTCGGGCTTGAGCAGCAGCGGCAGGTGAGCGAACTGCGGCGCCTGCCAGCCGAAGGCCTCATACAGCATCACGTGCAGCGGCGCGCTCGGCAGCCACTCCTCGCCGCGGATCACGTGGGTGATCTCCATCAGGTGGTCGTCCACGATGTTGGCCAGGTGGTAGGTCGGCATGCCGTCGCTCTTGAAGAGCACCTTGTCGTCCAGCAGGCGGCTGTTCATCGTCACGTCGCCGCGGATAAGGTCGTGCACCGTGATGTCTGTGTTCTCGGGGAACTTGAAGCGCAGCACGTAGGGTTCGCCGCTCTCTATGCGGCGCTGCACCTCCTCCGCCGGCAGCACAAGGCTGTTATCCATCTGTTGGCGCGTGGTGCAGTCGTATTGGAACGTCTTCTTCTCCGCCTCGTACTCCTTGCGCTTGGCGTCGAGGGCCTCGGGGCGGTCGAAGGCATAGTAGGCCCAGCCGCCCTCCAGCAGCTGGTCGGCATACTGGCTGTAGAGCGCCTTGCGGTCGCTCTGGCGGTAGGGACCATAGGGGCCGCCCACGTGCACGCCCTCGTCAAACTCGATGCCCAGCCATTGGAAGGCTTCTATGATATATTGTTCCGCCCCGGGCACGAAGCGGGTCTGGTCCGTGTCCTCGATGCGGAGGATCATCTTGCCGCCCTGCTGCCGGGCGAAGAGGTAGTTGTAGAGGGCCGTGCGCACGCCGCCGATATGCAGCGGGCCGGTGGGGGAAGGGGCAAATCTTACTCTTACCATATTACTGTCATTTTGTGCGGAGTGAGAGGGAGAGACTGGGAATGAACTGGAGTGAAAGGACAACAGTGTCAGTCTGTGCTGGTTTCGACGCTAACATTTGTCCTTTCACTTCCTTTCACTTCCCTTCACTCCCTTTCACTCCGATATATCGTATTCATTTTGAAAGGTCTCCCAGCTGGTAGCTCACCGAGAGCATGTAGGCCACATTGTGGCCGTCGGGTATCTTGACTTCGACGTCGGAGCTTTGGCTCTGCCGGTTCTGGATGATGCGGAGGATGTCGTCGCCGTCCGATGTGGCCAGAAAGCCGCGGTCGATAAAGAACGACAGCATCAGCGGCCCACGCTCATAGCTCAGGCCGAAGGTGGCGCCGATGTCCAGGCGGTTGATGTGGTTGAACGCCTGACGGTCGGCCTGCGTGCCGTTGAAGTTGACGTCGTAGTTGGCCGAGGGCGAAGCCACGCCGGGCGTGATCTTGCGGTCGCCGTAGGGACCGAAGAGGCCGAAGCTGAACGTGGGGCCGAGGTAGAGGCCCACGACATGCCCACGTTCGCGGACGGGCAGCTCGTAGTGCAAGCCCGCCAGGATGGGCAGCTGCAGGTAGTAGGCGTGCTGGTAGCCGGTGCGGATGCTCAGGGTCGCCCCGCGCTCCATCACCTCCTCGAAGTTGCCTCCGCGGCGCACCAGGTTGAGCCCGGTCTGCAGGTAGAACACCTCGGCAAAGACGCTCTCGCTCTCCTGGAAGGTGTAGTTGATATACGCTCCCACGTTGGCTCCGAGGATGGGCGACTTGGCTCCGAGGTCGTCGCTGACTGTGGCGGCTCCGAAGCCCACCTTCACGCCGTAGCCGCTGAACTGGGCCTGGGCACCCATGATGCCCATCAATCCCATTAGACCCAATAAAAATATCTTCTTCATAATCGATTATAATTTTCTCTCAATAAAGTCGGTCATCAGTTGGTAGAGATTCAGGCGCGTCTGGCCGGTGTGGTCGTAGATGGAGTGGTTCTTGTTGGGGTAGATTTGGAATTCGAAGTGCTTGCCGGCCTGCTGCAGTTTCTCCACCATCTCGGCGCTGTTTTGGAAGTGCACGTTGTCGTCGCCGGTGCCGTGTATGAGCAGGTAGTTGCCCTGCAGGCGGTCGGCGAAGTTGAGCGGCGAGTTTTCGTCGTAGCCTTTGGCGTTGTCTTTCGGCAGGCCGAGGAAGCGTTCAGTGTAGATGTTGTCGTAGTAGCGCCAGTTCATCACCGGGGCCACGGCGATGGCGGCTTTGAAGACGTCGTTGCCTTTCAGCAGGCTCAGCGTCGAGAGGTATCCGCCGAAGCTCCAGCCCCAGATGCCGATGCGGTCTTTGTCCACCCAGCTTTGCTGTCCCAGCCAGCGGGCGGCTTCGATGGCGTCCTCGCACTCCATGCGGCCCAGGTCGCCGTAGGTCTGTTTTTTGAACTGTGCCCCGCGCCCGCCGGTGCCGCGCCCGTCGAAGCAGAAGACCACGTAGCCCTTCTCGGCCAGCATGTGGTACCAGTAGTAGTCGCTGTAGCCGTAGCTGTTGGTCACCTGCTGGTTGCCGGGGCCACAGTAGACGTAGATAAGCACGGGGTATTTCTTGTTCTCGTTGAAGTCTTTGGGGGTGATTGTATAGCAGTTCAGTTTTGTGCCCGAGGAGGTGGTGAAGGTGCTGAATTGCTTGTTCCGCGCACCATATTCTTGCATCTTCTGCTGCAACTCGGCATTGTCCTGCAGCACTTTGATCTGCTTGCCTTTGGCATTGTGGAGGGTGTAGACCGGGGCGCTGTTGGCGTCGCTCCAGGTCTGGATGTAGTATTTGCAGCCTTGGCTGAAGGTGGCGTTGTGGGTGCCGGCGGCATGGTCGCTCAGGCGCTGCTTCTTTTTGCCGTCGAGGCCAATCATGTAGAGGCTCTTGTTGATGGCGCCGTGCTCGCGGCTGGTGTAGTAGAGGCGCTGGTTTTTGAGGTCGACGCCCTCGATGGCACACACCTCCCACTCGCCGGTGGTCACCTGGCGCACCAGTTTGCCGTCCATGCCGTAGAGGTAGATATGGCGGTAGCCGTCGCGCTCGCTGGTGATAAGCATCTGCTCCTGGGCTTTTTTTCCTTTGCCCACGGTGATGAACTGCCAGGTGTCGGGCACGTCGACGTAGGCTTTGTCCTGCTCCTCGTAGAGCATCTGCACCTTGCCCGGCATCTGCATGTTTACACTCATGATTTGCATGTGGTTCTGAAGTCGGTTCATCCGCATGAATGTCAGTGTGTTGTTGTTGGCCCACTGGAAGCGGGGTATGTACTCCCATGTGGCATTGGTCTTGCCTTCGGACGCCAGCCCCGGTGCGAAAAGCCCCTTGCGGCCCTCCACGTCATAGACGCGCATCTCCACCTTGCTATTGTCCTCGCCGGCCTTGGGGTACTTGAAGCGGTAGTCCTGGGGATACAGGCCACCCCACATCTGCATGTTGTATTCTTTCACGCGGCTCTCGTCGAAGACCATGTAGGCTATCTTCTTCGAGTCGGGACTCCACTGGAAGCCCTGCGTGATGCCGAACTCCTCCTCGTAGACCCAGTCCGTGGTGCCGCAGATGATTTCGTTCAGCTTGCCCTCGGTGGTGATGGCGTGCTCCTCGAGCGTTTGGAGGTCCATCCAATAGAGGTTGTTGTCGCGCACGAAGGCCACCTTCGTCCCGTCTGGGCTGAGGGTGGTCAGGCGCTGTTTGCCGTTCGTGCTAATCTTGGTAAAGGTCTTGTCCTGAACATCGTATACGTAGTAGTCGCTCACGCCGCTGTGGCGGTAGAGAGGTTCGAAGCCGCTGCTGAGCAGTATTTTTTGCTCGTCGGCACTCATCTCGTAGCCTTCCATCGGGGGCAGGGGCTTGGCCTTCTTGCGCTGGTCGGGGCCGCCGAAGAGGCAGATGTCGGCCACCTTCTCGCCCGTGGCGTAGTTGTATTTGGCGATGCCCGTGCGGGTCATGCTGAGGTAGTGTTCGCCGTCGGCCATCGACCGTATGCCGCCGATGCCCCGCGGGCTGAAAGTACGCTTGGTCCAGATGTCCTCCAGCGTGATATTTTGCGTTTGGGCATCGGCCACGCCCATGCCCACCATCATCGCAACTGCCATAAATACAAGTAGTTTCTTCATTCTAGTCAGAGTGTTTTTATAATGTATACAAATTGCAAATATACAAAATATTCCTAAATCATCGGCTTAATGTGTAAAAAAGCGACCTCGCCGCATACAAAAAACGAAGAGCATCGGCGACCGATGCTCTTTGGCTCCCCCTGCTGGACTTGAACCAGCGACCCTCTGATTAACAGTCAGATGCTCTAACCAACTGAGCTAAGGAGGAATTTCGATTTTCGCTTTGGAAATCGGGTGCAAAAGTACGAACTTTTCCCGAACTGACCAAACTTTTTTTGTTATTTTTTCTGTTTTTGTATCTAATATGCTGTAAATATGATGGATGTAAAGTGTATTTTTTTTGTATGAATGACGGGTGGGAGGGCTGCAAACAGCACAAAAAAGTTAAAAATATAGTTAAAATTTGTTAAGTACCATCGGGAGGCCTTATATTATATATGTGGGTATTTCGAAGGGTGAGGGTAGGGGGATGGTAGGGATCAAGTCTTACTATGCTCTTTCTTCCAAAGGGCGGGGGCTGATGAATTAGAAGTGGGTTTATAATTATTTAAAATACAAGTTATTATGGCAAAAATTGAAGATGGAATCCTGGGTGGGTTCCGAGGCAAGGTGGGGCCCGTGATCGGGTACCGGTGGAGGGACAGGTGGTGCGTGCGTGCGCGGCCTGTGTATGTGCACAATCCGCGGACGGCGGCGCAGATGGCGCACCGGATGCTTTTCCGCGAGATGGTGCAGTTGGCGGCGGCACTGAAGGAGGGGTTGCGGCTGGGGCTGCGCGAGCGTGCGCGGCGCGAGGGGATGACGGAGATGAACGCGTTCTGCCGGTTGAACTGGCAGGAGGGCGGTCGTCCGGCGTGGGAACGGCTGCGCGTGAGCGAGGGGCCTGTGGCGGCGGTGGGTGTCAGCGAGGCGCGGCTGGAGGGGGATGTGCTGCGGGTGGCGTTCGAGAGGGCGGCGGCGTGCGGCGGCGACGGGGTGCGGCTGCTGGTGTACAACGCCACGCGGCGCGAGAGTCTTCTTTCCGCGGCGACGGAACGTCGCCGCGGCTCGCTTGCCGTGGCCCTGCCCACCGGCTGGGCTGCCGAGGAACTGCACGTCTACACTTTCGCGCAGGACGCCGCGGGGCGCTGCTCGGCGAGCGAGTATGTGAGGGTGGGGGAGGAGACGGCGAATGAGGAGGAGCGGGAGGAGTGCTGCGCTGCCGCTGATGCGGGCATGGAGGTTGTGCCGTCTGGCGGTTCTATTGCCGATATGGGGAAAAAAAAGGAGAGGCAGGCGGAAGGCCTGCCTCTCGAGGTGGTGACTTAGGTCGGTCGGATTACTCGGCGCTGCCCTTGGAGGTGTCTTCGGGGCGGAGGGTTACGACGACGTAGTTGTCGAGGTTGATGTAGCGCTGGGCCATAGCTTTGATGTCGGCCACGGTGACGGCTTTGACCATCTGGTCGTAGTTGTTGACGAGCTGGTCGCGGCTCTCGCCGAGCTGGTAGCTGCTGCTGATCTGGCCGAGCCAGAAGCTGTTGTTCTGTTTGCTCTTGCCGCGGTTGACGATCATCTGCTCCTGGACTTTGGCGAGGGTCTTCTGGTCGCAGCCTTTCTTGATGTACTGCTTGAGGATCTTGATGCAGTCTTTCTCAATCTTCTTGGCCTTCTCGGGGTCGCAGCCGATGTAGAACTGCCAGGAGACCTGTCCGGCGGGGGTCAGCTCGTAGTCGAAGCCGGCGCTGGGGCTGTAGGCGTCGCCGTTCTTTTCGCGGATGATTTCGGTGACGGTGATGGAGAGTGCTTCGCCCAGTTCGGTGATGGCGAGGCGGGTCTGGGGTGTGAGTTCGGCGGCGTCGACGTCCATCTGTCCGGCGAGGATGAGCATGCCCTGGCGCTCGATGCCTTTGACGGCTTCGGCGTGCTGGATGCCGGTGGCGAATTTGGGGTTGCGGTTGACGAATTTTTCGTTCTTCTGCTTGCCGTTGACGGGGAGGTTGTTGAGGTAGCGTGCGATGAGGCGGATGTCGTCTTCGCTGACGTTGCCGACGAAGAAGAAGGTCTGGCTGCCGGCGTCGGCGAAGCGCTCGCGGTAGATGTTGAACATGCGGTCGAGGTTGAGGCTGCGGACTTTCTCTTCGCTGGGGATGATGACGCGGCGGTTGTCGTTGGGGTAGGCGGTCTTGTAGAATTTCTCGATGAAGGCCACCTGCGGGTTCTCGCGGATGAACTTGACCTGGTTCAGCGTGTTTTCGATGTTGCGGTCGTAGGCCTCTTTGTCCTTGCGGGGGGCGGTGTAGTAGAGGTTGATGAGCTGGAGGGTGGTTTCGAGGTCTTTGGGCGAGCAGTTGCCGGAGAAGCCCTGGGTGAGGTCGCTGATGTAGGGGCTGATGCTGAGGTTCATGCCTTTGAGCTTTTTGCTGAGCTGGGTGGCGCTGAAGTTGGCGATGCCGCCTTCGTCGACGAAGCTGGCGGCGTTCTGTGCCTGGTAGGCGTCGGCGTCGTCATAGAGCGAGCTGCCGCCGAAGGAGAAGGAGGAGATGAGGATTTCGTCGGCCTTGAGTTCGGTCTGCTTGACGACGAAGCGGATGCCGTTGGGGCACTGGTACTCCCAGTAGCCGAGGGCGGAGTTGAGCTTGGTGACCTTGTAGGGGACGTATTTGGGGAGTTCCTGGCTGAAGAGGGGCTCGTCCTGGAAGTTGTCGACCCAGGGTTCGGTCTTGACCTTCTTGCTGTCGGCGATGATTTTCTTGGCGGCCTCCTCGGTGGGGACTTTGAAGCCGTCGGTCTCGGGGGCGGTGAGGTAGAAGATGAGGTTCTCGTCGGTGATCCAGGTCTTGACGAGGGCGTTGCACTCTTCGAGGGTGATTTCGGGGATGAACTCCTTGGCGTAGCGCCACTCCTGGCGGATGCCGGGGCAGGGTTCGTTCTCGAGGTAGTGGTTGGTGTACTCGTCGGCCAGGCTGTTGGTCTGGGTCTTGTCTTCTTCCTTGGCGAGTTTGGTGTAGGTGGAGAGGAGGTCTTCCTTCTGGCGGTCGAGTTCGGACTGGAGGAAGCCGTGTTCGTCGACCTGCTTCATGGTCTTGAGCAGGAGAGCGGCGGCCTCTTCGATGCGGTTCTCCTTGGGGGCGGCGCTGAGGGCGAAGACGTCGATTTCGCGGCCGAGGAAGCCGCTGTAGCCGCCGCCGGCGTACATCATGGGGGCGGTGGGCTTCTCGACGATCTCGGCGAAGCGCTCGTTGATCATCATGCTGATGAGGTTGCGCACCAGCATCTTGCGGTAGGCGCCGACGGTGCCGTTGGGTTCTTTCTTGTGTTTCCAGTAGAGGGCGAGGCTGGTGGAGGTGGCCTCTTTGTCCTGTGCGATGCAGATGAGGGGGTCTTTGTTGTCGGGGATGGCGTAGCTCTGGCGGGGGAGTTTTTCCTTGCCGAGGAACTTGTGGCTGGCGAAGAGGTCTTTGACCTTCTGCTCGACGGCCTGGGCGCCCTTCTTGCCGTCGTACTCGTAGGCGCCCATGTCGCCGACGATGACGATGGCCTGGAGGTCGGGGCGGTACCAGTCGTTGAAGAAGTCGACGATGCTCTGGCGTTTGAAGTTCATGATGACCTCTTCCTTGCCGATGGGGAGGCGGTCGGCGTAGAGGGAGCCTTTGAGCATGATGGGCCATGTCTTCTGACGGAGGCGGTCGCCGTGGCCGACGCCACCGCGCCACTCTTCGTGGATGACGCCGCGCTCTTCCTCAATTTCCTTTTGGTCGAAGAGGATGTTGCCGGCCCAGCCGTCGAGGATTTCGAAGCCCATCTTGACCATTTCGGCGTCGTTGGCGGGCATGTTGACGTAGTAGACGGTCTGGTCGAAGGAGGTGTAGGCGTTGATGTCGCGGCCGAATTCGACGCCGTGCTGCTGCAGTTTGTCGATCATCGAGTTGCCGGGGTAGCCCTTGATGCCGTTGAAGGCCATGTGCTCGCAGAAGTGTGCCAGGCCCTGCTGGTCGTCGCGTTCCATGATGGAGCCGGCGTTGGAGACCAGTCGGAACTGGATCATGTTCTCGGGCTTCTTGTTGTCGCGGATGTAATAGGTGAATCCGTTTTCGAGCTTGCCGTAGCGCACCTTGCGGTCGAGGGGGACCTGCGCTTTGAGGTCGCTCTTCTTTTCTTTGCCGCCGCCGAGGTTGGGCTGGGCGAAGGCGGTGCCGCCGAGCACGAGGGTCAGCAGCAGAATCCAGATAGATTTCTTTGTCATTGTTGTGGGTTTTTGTTATTATTGTTGGATTTGTTTCTGTTATCGGTCGCCGTAGTGGTCGGTGTTCATTTCGAGCATTTCGATTTCGATGCCGCCGTCCACTTCGCGGAAGATGAGTCGTTCCACACGTCCGTTCATCACCCGCACCGAACTGCGGTCTGCGCCGCGGAGTTTTTCGTAGTGGAGGTAGCTGTATTGCCGGAGGTTGTCGGTCGAGGGTGCGTCTCGAAGGTCGTAGAACACTCGCATCAGTCTCTGCATAAATTTGGTGTCTCTTGGGTATTTCTTGTATTTGCGGCTTTCTTTTCCTTGCAGCAGCGATTCCAGGTCTTTGTCAAGAAACACAATCTTCATGTCGGCAGGCGGTTAGAATGCGGCGGCGGTGTTGCGGTGTTTTCTCCAGAAGAGGAGCTTCGAGCGCTTCTGCTCCTTGAGCCATTGTTTGCGCTTGGCGGCGATGACGATATGCTCGTCGTAGAGCTTTTGGAGGCCCATGAAGTGGTCCCAGCTGTAGCCGAAGTAGTGCTGCAGGGGTATGCTCTCGGCGGTGGTGAAGTCGGCCTTGCCGTCGACGAGGGCTTGCAGCTTTTCGACCGGCAGGCCGGTGGCTTCGGCAAGCTGGGCAACGGTCATGCCGCGCTCCTCGAGTTCCATCTCGATGGCGCCCCCCGGATGGGGCGGGTTGAGGGGGACGATGTTGCCCGTATGGTCGTATTCGTACATGATTTTATATAAATTTCGGGCTGCAAAGATACGACTATTTTCTGTATCTTTGTAAAATAATTTACAATATGTTGGAATACAGGGTGCTAGCACTCGTATTTTTCGAGGGCTTGGCGGAGCTGGACGGGGGAGACGTCGTGGTGTATGGTGCCGTCGACGGCATAGGATATGGCGCCGGTCTCTTCGCTGACGATGACGGAGAGGACGTCGAGCTGTTCGGTGACGCCGATGGCGGAGCGGTGGCGCAGGCCGAGGTTGGGGTCGACGTCGAGGCGCGAGGTGACGGGAAGGATGCAGCGGGCGGCGAGAATCTGGTTGCCGTGGGCGATGACGGCGCCGTCGTGGAGGGGTGAGTTTTTGAAGAAGAGGGCCTCGAGCAAGGCGCTGGATGCCAGGGCGTCGATGCGTTCGCCGGTGGCGATGAGCTCTTCAACCTCGTTCTTGCGTTTGAAGACGATGAGGGCGCCGGTGCGGGACTGCGACATGTGCATGCAGGCGCCGATGTAGGCTTCGTAGTTGACGGTCTGCTGGCTCTGGAGGCGGTGTTTCCAGAACTGCAGGCGCTGGAGCCACGACTCGTCGAGCTGGGTCTTGGTGCCGAGGAAGAGGAGGAACTTGCGTATCTCGGGCTGGAAGATGACGATGAGTGCGATGAGGCCCACGCTGGCCACGCCACCGAGGATGGCGCCGAGGAGGCGCATCTCGAGCAGGTCGGCCACGCGCCAGGAGACGAGCAGCACGATGAGGGCCCAGAAGATGAGCATGACGTTGGTGCCGCGGACCATGCGGTAGATGTAGTAGACGAGGACGGCGACGATGAGGACGTCGATGATGTCGATGAGCCGCACATGCGGCAGGCCCATAATGGCGTTGATGATCATGGGAATAGGAGTTTGATGGTGTCGAGGGCTGGACGTGGGTCGTGGACGCGGAGGATGCGGGCGCCTTTGAGGAGGGCGATGGCGTCGAGGGCGACGGTGCCGTGGAGGGCGTCGTCGGGGGTGCAGCCGAGGCGCTTGTAAATCATGCTTTTGCGGCTGAGGGCGGCGACGAGGGGCTGGCGGAAGAGGGTGGTGAGTTCGTGGAGGCGGTCGAGGAGCTGGTAGTTGTCGTCCAGGCTTTTGGCGAAGCCGAAGCCGGGGTCGATCCAGATGTCTTTGACGCCGAGGCGGTAGAGGGTGTCGAGTCGGGCGGAGAAGTATTTCGTCAGGTCGTCGATAATGTCGTCGTAGCCAGTCAGTTGCTGCATCTCGCCAGGGAGGCCGCGTGTGTGCATCATCAAGTAGGGTATCTGCAGCGATGCCACGGTGGGGAACATCTCTTCGTCGAACTGTCCGCCGGAGATGTCGTTGATGATGTCGGCACCGGCCTCGATGGCGGCGCGTGCGGGTGTGGCCCAGCAGGTGTCGACGGAGAGGATGGCGTCGGGCAATTCGGTGCGCAGCAGGCGTATGGCTTCGGTGAGGCGTGCGGCTTCCTCGTCGGGGTGGGGGAGTGTGGCGCCGGGGCGCGAGGAGGCGGCTCCGAGGTCGAGGATGTCGGCGCCGTCGTCGAGCAGGCGGTGGGCGTGGGCGAGCATGTCGGCGGGTGCTTGGTGGCGTCCGCCGTCGTAGAAGGAGTCGGGGGTGATGTTGAGGATGCCCATGACGGCGGGCCGGCGGAATTCCACCAGCCGGCCGCCGACGGTGATGCTGAAGGGCTCGAAGGCAGGTTCTGTAGTCATGTCTGAATAACGGCGCACGGGGCATATTATTGTGCTCTGGGGCGCCTTTTTTTTGTGGGTGTGTAAGTGGCTGATTGTAAGGGGGTGGTAGGGGGACGGTAGGGACCAAGTCTTACTATGGTCTTACTTCAACACCGCGGTGTAAATTGAGAGAAAAAAAACGAAAAATTCAGGTGCCGTTGGTAAGTTTTTGCAGAAGAAAACTTTCGATGTGGGTATAGTTTTCTTTGTTTGTAAGTTGCAGGAAGTCAACGAAATGTGTATTTTTTAATTTTTTTTAACAGTTGAAATTTGTAGGAAGGCGCGCTCTGTGCGTATTTTTGCAGTCCATTAAACACGTGGAGCGTTCTCCAATATTACCAAATCCACAAGGTGCTGCCGGCAGATTTCTTGCGGCAGTACTTTTTTTTATATGCGGTGCACAATAAACGGGTACGATGTGCGTTTATGTGGGTGATATGAATAAATACGCAGATACACGAAGCGAGATGGAGCACGAGGTGGCGGAGTGCCGCGCGCTGTTCGAGAAGAAGACGCGCGACTACGGCACGTCGTGGCGCATCATGCGGCTGCCCTCGCTGACGGACCAGATATTCATCAAGGCCAACCGCATACGCAGCCTGCAGGAGAGCGGCGAGAACAGGGTGGGCGACGATGTGAGGGGCGAGTTTGTGGCGATGGTGAACTATGCGGTGATGGCGCTGATACAGCTTACCCTGGAGAGCGACGACCTCGACCTGGAGCTGGACGACGCCATGGCGCTTTACGACCACGAGACCAAGCGCATACTGGACCTGATGATGGACAAGAACCACGACTACGGCGAGGCCTGGCGGCAGATGCGTGTCGAGTCGATGGTGGACCTCATCCTGATGAAGCTGCTGCGCATCAAGCAGATAGAGGACAACCAGGGACGCACGCTGGTGAGCGAGGGCGTGGAGGGTGGATACATGGATATTGTGAATTATTCGCTTTTCTGCCTCTGCCGGATGAGCGAGGGGGGGGAGGAGTGAGGGATTAGGAATTAGGAATTAGGGATTAGGAATTAGGGATTAGGGATTGGCACTCAAAATTCAGAAGTCAAAACTCAGAATTCAGAAATCAAAATTATGATAAAGGACACTACATTGAACTATACGCTGAATGTCATCGCCCGCTGGGTGGTGGGACTGGTGTTCCTGTTCTCTTCGTTTGTGAAGGGTGTGGACCCGCTGGGCACCGCCTACAAGGTGCAGGAATATATGACCGCATGGGAGCTGTTCGGCATCACCTTCGAGTGGGCGCTGCCGCTGGCCAATGTGCTGAGTGTGGCGCTGATATGTGCCGAATTCGTGGTGGGTGTGCTGCTCATTACCAACAGTTTCCGCCTGCTGTCGGCATGGATGCTGGTGCTGATGATGGTTTTCTTCACGGCCACCACGCTCATCGATGCCATCACCAACAAGGTGAGCGACTGCGGCTGCTTCGGCGACGCGGTGAAACTGACAAATTGGCAGACCTTCTGGAAGAACGTGGCGCTCGACGTGCCGACGGTGTGGATTTTCCTCACCCGCTGGCTGCGCTACCGCCGCCGCTTCGAGCGCGACTGGATTATCCTGCTCGGCGCCATCATCGTGATGGTGGTCTTCTCCATCTACAACATCAAGCACGAGCCCATTATCGACTTCCGCCCCTGGAAGGAGGGCACCCGCATGGTGGAGGAGCGCGAGGCTATGAACCACATGACTTTCAAGAACATCGCCACCGGCGAGGAGGTCACCGTGGACTACCCCAACGGCGGGTGGGACCAGGTGCCGGCCGAGTATAAGGACTTCGACAAGTGGGAGATAACCAGTTCCACCAGCGACGAGCCTTTCGAGGTGAAGGCCGACGGGTTCAGCATGATGGACGCCGAGGGCGAGGACCACTCGGTGGACCTGCTGTTGAGCGAGGAAGGCCTCATCGTGGTCACCGTCCACAACCTGGCCAAGCTCGACGAGGAGGGTGTGGCCGAGGTGCAAAAGGCTCTGACCCAGGCCGAAGAGAATGGCACGAAAATTGTTATGCTTACTTCGGCGCTGCCCGAGGAGGTGCAGGCGTGGCTCTACGAGAACCGCATCTCGGGCCTCGACTACCTCTTCGCCGACGCCACCGCCATCAAGGCCATCATGCGCGGCAACCCCGGCTTCATGTACATGAAGGACGCCGTGGTGGTCAAGAAGACCCGCAAGGCGGAGGAGATTGAGAATTGAAAATTGAAAATTGAAACTGACCACTGACCACTAAAAAAAATGATACAGAGAATACAAACCCTTTGGCTGGCCCTGGCGGCGGTGTGCATGGCGCTCTGCTTTGCCTTCCCCGTGGCGGCCTACACCTTTGAAATGGAGTCGACCGGGCAGGTCGTCAACGCGCAGCTCGACCTCGTCGGCAAGAACGGTGCCGACACCCTCCAGCAGTTGGCCGCCGGCGAGCCCGTTGTCGAGTACGCCCAGCGCCTGACCGGCATGTCCACCGTGGCGCTCATCACGCTGGCCGTCTGCATCATCCTGCTGGCCGTCCTCACCATCTTCCTCTACAAGCGCCGTGTCACCCAGATGCGCATCGCCGGGCTGGCGTTCCTGATCAACGTGGGCTATGCCTTCGTGGTCTTCTTCTGGGCCGTCGACCGCTACCGCGAACTGCTGATGCAGGGCCTGGGCGGCGTGGAACCCCAGGTGAACTGGCAGGCCGGCGCCTTCCTGCCGCTGGCATCGCTTGTGTTCATCTTCCTGGCCCAGCGCGCCATCCGCAGCGACGAGGCCAAGGTGCGCGCTGCCGACAGACTGCGTTGATTAGGAATTGGGAATTAGGAATTAGGAATTGAATTTTGAAATTAGAAATCAATAATATAGACCAGTTGCCCGCGGTGGCGGAGACGTTGCTCGGGGAGTTCCCCGAGGAGCGCTTCTTCGCGTTCTACGGCAAAATGGGCGTCGGCAAGACCACCCTCATCAAGGAGCTCTGCCGCCAGCTGGGCGTTGTGGACAACGTCTGCAGCCCCACCTTCGCCATCGTCAACGAGTATAAAATCGAACGCGACCGAGGTGGGGCGAACGATTTTATGGCAGGGGAGCCGGTCTACCATTTCGACTTCTACCGCCTCAAGGAGCTTGCCGAGGCCTACGACATCGGCTACGAGGAGTACTTCTACAGCGGATGCCACTGCTTCACCGAGTGGACCGAGAAAATCGAACCCCTGCTGCCGGAGCGCCATGTGCGTGTGGACATCGAGGAGCGCGGCGGCAACCGTATATTCACTGCAAAAATCATTGAGAATGAAAGATAACAAAGAAGCCCTGGTGCTGGCCCGCCTGGCCGCCCAGATCATGGACGAGAAGAAGGCCGAGGAGGTGCGCATACTGGACCTGCGCCGTGTGCAGGGCGCCCCGGCCGAGTTCTTCGTCATAGCCACCGGCAATGTGCCGTCGCACGTCAGCGCCCTCAGCGACGCCGTGCACGAGGCCATCAAGAAGGCCACCGGCCTCGGCCCCCACAAGGTGGAGGGCTATCAAAACGCCGAGTGGATACTGATGGACTATTTCGACGTGGTGGTCCACATCTTCCAAAAAGAGAAACGCGCCTTCTACCGCCTCGACGAGCTCTGGAGCGACGGCGAGGAGATTGCAATAAGGAGTTAGTAATTAGAAATTAGGAATTAGGAATTAGAGTATGGCGGAACAGCAACAACAGCAGCAGCAACAGCAGCAGCGACCCCAGAAGCCGCAGCAGCCGCAGGGCAAGCGCCCCAAGGTCGCGCGCGTACTATTTATTGTATATGGCATCATCATGCTCGGCCTCATCTTCGGCTTTTTCGGCGGCAAGGGCAGCACCAAGGTGCCTGCCGACTGGGCCAAGCTGGAGTATATCCTCGAGCGCGGCGACTACGAGAGCGTCACCGTGGTGAACAAGGAGATGGCCGAGATTCGCGTCAAACCCGAGGCCGTCAAGACCGACACCAACTACCGTGACCTCCACAACTATTCCATCACCGGCCAAGCCGCCCCGGCGGGCATCTATATCCTCAACGTGGGCGACCTCGAGCACTTCGACAAGGAGCTGGCCCGCATCGAGGAGAAGACCGGCGTGCACGTCAGCTACAAAATCGACACCCGCAGCAACGCCCTGCGCGAGATGCTCGTGTGGTTCGGGCCGCTGCTCCTCTTCATGCTCTTCTTCTGGGGCATGAGTGCCTACGCCCGCAAGCAGATGGGCGGCGAAGGCGGCGGCTTCGGCGGCATGTTCGGCTTCGGCCGCAGCAATGTGAAGCAATACGACGCCACCAAGCAGAACAACGTCACCTTCAAGGATGTGGCCGGCCTGGCCGGCGCCAAGGAGGAGGTGATGGAGGTGGTGGACTTCCTCAAGAATCCCAAGCACTATACCGACCTCGGCGGCAAAATCCCCAAGGGTGTGCTCCTCGTAGGCCCTCCGGGCACAGGTAAGACCCTGCTGGCCAAGGCCGTGGCCGGCGAGGCGGGCGTGCCGTTCTTCTCCATGAGCGGCTCCGACTTTGTCGAGATGTTCGTCGGTGTCGGTGCCTCGCGTGTGCGTGGACTCTTCGAGGAGGCCAAGAAGAAGTCCCCCTGCATCGTCTTTATCGACGAGATCGACGCCGTGGGTCGCGCCCGCGGCGGCCGCGGCATCACCGGCGGCAACGACGAGCGCGAGAACACCCTCAACCAGCTGCTGACCGAGATGGACGGCTTCTCCAGCGGCACCAACGTCATCGTGCTGGCCGCCACCAACCGCGCCGATGTGCTCGACAAGGCCCTCATGCGCGCCGGCCGCTTCGACCGCCAAATCTACGTCGAGCTGCCCGACATCGAGGAGCGCAAGGCCATCTTCAATGTCCACATGCAGAAGCTCAAACTCAATGCCGACCCGCAGAGCGAGGGCTTCGTGGACCGCGACTTCCTGGCCAAGCAGACGCCCGGCTTCTCCGGTGCCGACATCGCCAACGTATGCAACGAGGCCGCCCTCGTGGCTGCCCGCAAGAACAAGAAATGCATTGAGAAACAGGACTTCCTCGACGCCGTGGACCGCATCGTCGGTGGCCTCGAGAAGCGCACCAAGGTGCTCTCCGACCAGGAGAAGCGCACCATCGCCTACCACGAGTCGGGCCACGCCTCGGTCTCCTGGCTCCTGCGCTGGGCCAACCCGCTGGTGAAGGTCACCATCGTGCCGCGCGGCAAAGCCCTCGGCGCCGCCTGGTACCTGCCCGAGGAGCGCCAAATCACCACCTACGAGCAGATGTTCGACGAGATGACCTCGCTCATGGCCGGCCGCGCCAGCGAGGAGGTGGTCTTCGGCCGCATCAGCACCGGCGCCCTCAACGACATCGAGCGCGCCACCAAGATGGCCCAGGCCCTGGTGACCTACTACGGCATGAGCCCCGAGGTGGGCAACATCAGCTTCTACGACTCCACCGGCCAAAGCGAGTGGGGGCTCACCAAGCCCTTCTCCGAGAAGACCGCCGAGACCATCGACGCCGAGGTGCGCCGCATGGTCGAGGAAGCCTACGCCAAGGCCAAGGAGCTCATCCTCAGCCACCGCGACCAGCTCGACGAACTCGCCACCCAGCTCTACGACAAGGAGGTGCTCTTCCGCGAGGACCTGGAGCGCATCTACGGCCCCCGCCCCTGGGACGAGGCCCCCAAGGCCCTCCCCGAGCCCGCCACAGAACCCGAAACACTGACCACTGACCACTAGCCGCTGACCACTATGAAAACCTTCTGGATCCGCACCGCCAGCGCCGCAGTCTATGTGCTGCTCTTCCTCGGCACGCTCTACAGTGGCCGCCTCACCGGCAATGCCACCCTCGGCCACCTGCTTTTCACCGCCTTCCTGCTCTTCGTGGCGGTGGGGTGCACGTATGAATTCTTCCGCATGGTGGAGCAGCAGGGCGCGCGCCCCTGCCGCCCGCTGGGCTACATCTACGTCGTCGGCGCCCTGCTGATGCTCACCCTGCCCGCCGTCCTGCCTGCCGGCGAGGGCTTCGCCATGATGCTGATGGCCTATGGCTTCTTCCCGGTCCTCTTTGCATTGTCGGTCATTGTCGAGCTGTGGCGCAGCAGCGAGCAGCCCTTCCGCGAGGCGGCCTACACCATGGTGCCGCTCCTCTATGCCGCCATACCCCTCGCGCTGATGTCCTCCATCGCCTCCGACCTCGGCGAGAACGCCCTGCTGATGGTCATCGCCCTGGTCTGGATCAACGACTCCGGCGCCTACATCGGCGGTTCGCTCTTCGGCAAGCACAAGATGTGGCCGCGCCACTCGCCCGGCAAAACCTGGGAGGGCACCGCCTTCGGCGTCCTCGTGGCGGTCCTCGTGGCAGTCTTTGTCGGCCCGCTGCTGGTCCCCGACGTCGCCTGGCCCACATGGCTCGCCGTCGGCCTTGTCTGCTCGGTCGTCGCCACCTTGGGCGACCTCGTCGAAAGCATGCTCAAACGCTCCGTCGGCGTCAAAGACAGCGGCAACATCATGCCCGGCCACGGCGGCTTCCTCGACCGCTTCGACAGCCTGCTCATCATCACCCCCTTCGTCTACATCGTCCTCCTCCTTTTGAACTGACCACTGACCACTGACCACTGAACATTAAACACTGAACACCGATATGAAAATTCACCGCGAAGGCAAAAAAATCATCATGATCACCGTGGCCACCATCCTGCTGGTGGTGCTGCTGATGCTCCTCTTTGTCGAGGAGTGGATGTGGCTCCACTACCTCTTCCTGTTGGCACTCGTCGTCTTCGGCCTCATGATCACCGCCTTCTTCCGCATCCCGCGCCGCATCTTCACCGAGAGCCCGCAGGAGCTCGTCGCCCCGGCCGACGGCACCATCGTCGCCATCGAGCAGGTCTACGAGAAACACTACCTCAAGGCCGACTGCACGATGGTCTCCATCTTCATGTCCGCCGCCGACGTCCACGTCAACCGCTACCCCTGCGACGCCACCGTCGAGTACGCCCGCGTGCGCCACGGCAACTACTTCGTCGCCTCCTACCCCAAGAGCTCCGACCTCAACGAGCGCACCGAGGTCGGCCTCCTCCTCCCCGGCGGCCAGCGCATCCTCCTTCGCCAGGTGGCCGGCGTCATGGCGCGCCGCATCGTATGCTACGCCAAGGAAGGCGACAAAGTGAAACAGAACCAGGAAATGGGCTTCATCAAATTCGGCTCCCGCGTCGACCTCTTCCTCCCGCTCGACTTCGCCATCAACGTCGGCCTCCAGGACAAAGTCCGCAACGGCATCAGCCCCATAGCTGAGATAGTTTAAAGATTAGAGTTTAAGGTTTAAAGTTCAAGGCTTTAAGATTATAACACAAAACATCAACCGCGTCAGCTCTATAACCTATAACCTATAACCAAAAAACAATGCTCGCCGACCAAATACTCTACGAAGACAACCACCTGCTGGCCGTCAACAAGCTCCCCGGGCAAATCTGCCAGGGCGACAAGACCGGCGACCCTGCCCTGACCGACCTCGTCAAAGCCTTCATCAAAGAGCGCGACCACAAGCCCGGCCAGGTCTACTGCGGCCTCATCCACCGCATCGACCGCCCAGTCTCCGGCGTCGTCCTCCTGGCCAAAACCTCCAAAGCCCTCAGCCGCATGGTCGACAAGGTGCGCACCCGCGACTTCGAGAAGCACTACTGGGCCATCGTTCGCAATGCACCCCCCAAGCCCGAGGGCGTGCTCGAAAACTGGCTCGTCAAGCGCGAGCAACTCAACAAATCCTACTGCGTCACCAACGGCCAGCCCGGCGCCAAACTGGCCCGGCTCACCTACCGCGAAATCGCACTCTCCGCCGGTGGCTACCACCTCCTCGACATCAACCTCCACACCGGACGCCACCACCAAATCCGCTGCCAGCTCGCCAACATCGGTTGCCCCATCCGCGGCGACCTCAAATACGGCGCCCCGCGCTCCAACCCCGATGGCTCTATCTCGCTTCACGCCAGGCAGATAACCTTCCATCACCCCGTCCGCGACGAAATCATCACCATCACCGCACCCAACCCCGAAATCCAAAAAATGTATCCCGATTTACCCATCGATGGGTAATAATGCGAAAAGGCCTATCTATTCCCCTAGAAAACCCCTACCATTCCCTTGGAAAACCCCATCCAACACCATAGAAAACAAACAAAAAATAACATAAAAATGAAAAAAACAGTCCTTTGCGCCCTTCTCCTCTCGGCAGCCACCCTGTCGGCAAGCGCACAGCAGGTTTATGAAGACAACCTTCAGCGGCTGAAACTACACTATGAGACCCCGTCGCTGCAGTTCGCCAGTCAGGCACTCGACGGGCAGAAGTATGCCTCCCTCACCCTCGCCGGCTACTCCCCGGGCGGCCAGGTCGGCTCGCCGGCACTCCCCGTCCTCTCCCACTACATCGCCACACCCTTCTGCTCCTCCATCGAAATCTCCGTCCAAAACGCCGTCTACGACACCCTCCAGCTCACCGACGCCAACTTCCAGTTCTACCCCCTCCAGGCTCCCCGCTCCAAAAGCCATGCCACCCACCCGTCCGCCTTCAACCACGAGCGCTACTCCACCGACGCCTTCTTCAGCCTCCCACTGGCCGCCGCCACGCCCCTCGGCATCGAGCGCGACCGCAACCTCGCCCAGCTCACCTTCGCCCCCGTCAGCGTCAACCCCGTCTCGCGTCAGGTCATCGTCTGCCGCAGCGCCGACATCACCGTCAGCTTCACCGCCCCCGACCCCGACCGCACCCTCGACCACTACCGCCGCCACCACACCCCCTCCTTCGCCACCACCCAGACCCTCAACAACCCCTTCGCCAAAGTCACCACCCCCCAGGCCCCCGTCAGCATGCTCATCGTCGCCGGCAACATCAGCGGCATCCGCAACAGCCACAGCCTCCAACAGTTCGCCGACTGGAAGCGCACACAGGGCCTCCTCGTCGAAATCATCTACTCCGCCGACCTCGCCTCCAACACCACCTCCGCCATCAACTCCGCCATCACGCAACGCTTCCTCGACGCCACCGACGCCAACCCCGCCCCGACCTACATCATCCTCATCGGCGACCACGAACAACTCCCGGCCTACAACTGCAACATCTCCTCCAACAACTTCCTCCGCGGCTCCTGGTACCAGCTCGACAACCACGTCACCGACCACTACTACACCACCTGGACCAACGACAACCTCCGCGACTGCTTCCTCGGACGCTTCTCCGTCACCGACACCAACGAACTCAACAACATCGTCTCCAAAACCCTCCTCTACGAACGCTACCAGTTCGCCGACGACTCCTACCTCGGCCGCGCTGCCCTCATCTCCGGCATCGACGGCGGCGGCACCAACGACAACGACAACGCATGGCGATGCGCCGACCCCACCATGGACTACATCGCACGTCACTACACCACCGACGCCAACGGATTCAACGACGTCGTATACTACAAAAACAACACCAGCTTTGTCCCCTCCGGCGTCACCGTCACCGGCAGCTCCAAAGACCGCAACTCCGCCTCCGCACTCCGCAACCTCTACAACGAAGGCCTCGGCTGGATCAACTACAGCGCCCACGGCTTCGAAACAGGCTGGGGAAACCCCTCCTTCACCAACTCCCACGTCTCGCAGATGACCAACAACGGCAAGCCCTCCTTCATGATCGGCAACTGCTGCCTGACCAACTTCTTCAACAACACCTTCTGCTTCGGCGAAGCCCTCCTCCGCAAAGGCGACAACGCCGGCGCCATCGGCTACATCGGCGGCACCAACTCCACCTTCTGGGACGAAGACTTCTACTTCGCCGTCGGCGTCCGCAGCAACCTCTACAACGAAATGAACCCCTCCTACGACGCCTCCAACCTCGGCGCCTACGACCGCCTCTTCCACACCCACGGCGAGTCCTTCCTCAACCGCAACATCACCGCCGGCGCCATGGTTCACTCAGGCCTCATGTCCGTCAACAGCCAGGCCCACTCCTCCGACTATTCCGCCGATATGGTCGAATACTACTGGGAAATCTACGAGCTCATGGGCGACCCCTCCCTTATGCCCTGGCTCGGCCGCGCCTCCGACCTCACCTTCGGACACGTGTCGCGCAACAGCAACAGCATTGAAGTCGAAGCCGAACCCTACGCCTATATCGCCCTTGTCGACCACGATCTCTCGCTCATCGCCGCCGCCTATGTCGGTGCCACCGGCTCCGCTACACTCGAAATACCCGACGGCCGCGACCTCAGCCGCTCCTTCTTCTCCGTAACTGCCCAGAACCGCAAGCCCTTCACCAAACCCTACTCCGACTGCAATGTCGGCATCGAGTCGGCCTCCATCGCCGCCACCATGGCCCCCAATCCCGCCACCGACCGCTGTACCGTCGAAGCCACAGGCCTCCAACGTGTCCAGCTGCTCGACCTCATGGGGCGCACCATCATTGACCAGCCCTGCGCCGACCGCTGCACATTGAACCTCGAATACATCCCTGCCGGCATCTACCTCGTCCGTTCGCATACCGCCGAAGGTATCGGCACCAACAAACTAATTGTAAAAAAATAAGGAAAATGAAAGCACACAATGTAATTCTTGGCCTCGCTGCGGGCTGCCTGATGGCAGCCTGCAACGGTGGCAATCAGCAAAAATACAATATCGGCCAGCCCGCGCAGCTTGAAAACGCTCTTGACTCCCTCTCGTGGACCTATGGTGTCAACTTCGCCAACACGCTCAATATGGGCATCTTCGACACCCTCGACCGCGCCACCGTTGTCCAGGCCATCTGCCACACCCTCGAAGGCAAACAGCAGCCGATGAGTGAAGAAGAGATGATGGATGCCATGCAGTACCTGATGTTCCTGCAGAATGCCGAGCAGATGCAGCAGGCCAAGCAGATGTCGGTCAGCGTGGATGCCCAGCAAAAAGAGTATCTGGAGAACCTCAAGCGCACCAATCCCAACGTAAAAGAGCACCCCAAAGGTTTCTGCTATGAGGTGCTCCGCGAGGGCCACGGGCCGAAGGCAAAGTTCGCGCAGCGCATCTGTTTCGACTATCGCAGCAAGCTGATGCTCACCGGCGAACCTTACGACCAGTCCTATGGTCAGCGCGACTCAATCATCCATGTGGTGGGTAATCCGATGTTCCCGGGACTGATCGAGGGTTTCCAGCTGATGAACGAGGGCAGCCTCTACCGCTTCTATTTCCCCTACCAGCTGGCCTTTGGCGAGCGCGGCAGCGGCAGTATCCCTGGCTATACCCCCTTTATCTACGAGGTGGAACTGCACCAGTTGCTAGAGCACTAGTAGCCCAGTATCTTCAGCATCGACTTGTAGCTCTGCTCTTTGGCGAATAACTTGGTAGTGTATTCGCCATTTTCGTCTTTGTCTATGATGACGTGCTTGGGCGCGGGGATGAGGCAGTGCTGTATGCCGCCGTAGCCGCCGATGCTTTCCTGGTAGGCGCCGGTGTGGAAGAAGCCGATGTAGAGCGGGTCGTCCTTCTGCAGTTTGGGCAGGAAGATGGCGTTGGCGTGGGAGTCGGCGTTGTAGAAGTCCTCGCTGTCGCATGTGAGGCCACCGAGGAACACTCGCTGGTACTCGCAGTCCCAGTGGTTGACCGGCAGCATGATGAAGCGCTGGTTGATGCCCCATGTGTCGGGCAAGGTGGTGATAAAGCTGGAGTCGATCATGTACCACAGCTCGCGGTCGTTCTGCTGTTTTTGGTCGAGGATGCTGTAGAGGGTGGCGCCGCTCTCGCCGACGGTGAAGGAGCCGAACTCGGTGAAGATGTTGGGTTCCTCGACACCGCGCTGGGTGCAGATGTTCTTTATCTGGGCCAGTATCTCCTCGGCCATGTATTCGTAGTCGAAGTTGGCTGCCAGACTGACTTTGGAGGGGAAGCCGCCGCCGATGTTGAGCGAGTCGAGTTCGGGGCATACGCGCTTGAGGTCGCAGTAGACGTTGACGCATTTGGCCAGTTCGTTCCAGTAGTAGGCGGTGTCGCGGATGCCGGTGTTGATGAAGAAGTGGAGCATGCGGAAGCGGAACTTGGGGTTGGGCTTGATCTGTTCCTCGAAGAAGGAGACGATGTCGTTGTAGCGGATGCCGAGGCGCGAGGTGTAGAAGTCGAACTTGGGTTCCTCTTCGGAGGCGATACGGATGCCGAGGTTCATGGGTTCGCTGCCGTCGGTCAGCATGCGGTCGAGGGTGTAGTATTCGTTCTTGTTGTCGAGGATGGGTATGACGTTGCGGAAGCCGTCGTTGAAGATGCTTATGATGTTGTCGATGTAGATGTCTTTCTTGAATCCGTTGCAGACGATGACTTTGTCTTTGTCGATGAGGCTCTGGTTGTGGAGTTCCTGGATGAGGTTGATGTCGAAAGCGGAGGATGTTTCGAGGTTGATGTCGTTTTTGAGGGCTTCGCGGAGCACGAATTCGAAGTGCGACGACTTGGTGCAGTAGCAGTAGTTGTAGGTGCCCTGGTAGTCGGTCTTGGCGATGGCGACGTTGAAGAGGCGCTTGGCGCGCTGTATCTGCGAGCTGATCTTGGGCAGGTAGGTGATTTTGAGCGGGGTGCCGTATTGTTTGATGACTTCCATGAGGGGGATGTCGTGGTAGTAGAGTTCGCCATCCTCGGTGCGGAATTCGTCCTGCGGGAAGTCGAAGGTCTGGTCGATCAGGTCGCGATATTTGTTTTTCATTGCAACTAAATTGTTTAATTTACAACTATTTTACTAATCCAACTTATTCGGATTGGCGGTGCAAAGATACAACTAATTTAGTTACTTGGAGAAATTATTTTCATTTTGGTGCAAAAATCTCTCCCGTTGTGCGTCCGGGAGCGGGCGAAACGGCGGAGAAAATGGTGAAATAAATTTGGGCGATTTTTGAAAAACCTATCCCCAAGGGGTCGAAAATGCGTCGAGGATAACTGGCAGATTGCAAGGGTTTTCTAGGGGTTCTCTAGGGACCAAGTCTTACTATGGTCTTTCTGCTATTTGCCGCGGCCTTGGACGATGATCTTGATGGTGTAGACCATGATTTTGAGGTCGGTGGTGATGGACATGTTGTCGAGGTAGAGGAGGTCGTAGCGGAGGCGCTCGATCATTTCGTCGACGGTGGAGGCGTAGCCGTATTTGACCTGTCCCCAGGAGGTGATGCCTGGTTTGACGCGTTGGAGGAGGAGGTATTCAGGGGCGCGGCGGACGATTTGGTCGATGTAGAACTGGCGTTCGGGGCGTGGGCCGACGATGGACATGGTGCCGCGGAGGACGTTCCAGAATTGGGGTATCTCGTCGAGGCGGACTTTGCGCATGAAGCGTCCGAAGGGTGTGATGCGGGGGTCGTTGTCTTTGCTCAGGGCGGGGCCGCTCTGTTCGGCGTCGACGTACATGGAGCGGAATTTGTGCATGCGGAAGGGTCGTCCGTGGTAGCCGATGCGTTCCTGGGCGTAGAAGACGGGGCCTGGGGAGGTGAGTTTGACGGCGAGTGCGGTGGCGAGGTAGACGGGGGAGAGGAGGACCATGGCGAGGAGGGAGATGGCGATGTCGGCGATGCGCTTGACGGAGTATTGCCATTCGGCCATGAGGCGGTTGTTGATGACGATGAAGGGTGAGTGGAAGATGCTTTCCTGGCGGACGGAGCCGATGATGAGGTCGCGTGCGTCGGGTGTGATTTTGATGATGAGGTCGCCGCAGGTGTTGAGCGAGCGGAGTATTTCGGCGATTTTGTCCTGCTCGTAGTCTTCGACGGCGATGATGACTTCTTCGACGTTGTGGCGGTCGATGAGGGGTCGGAGGTCGTCGATGGAGCCGAGGTGTGGCATGACGGACTGGAGTTGGGGCTCGATTTGTCCGTTGACGGTGACGAAGCCGACGAACTGGTTGCCGGAGTAGGTTTCTTGGTTTTCGAGGTCGAGGTAGGTTTGGAATGCTTTCTTTTTGCTTCCGATCATGAGGGTGGGGAATCCGAGTCGTCGGGTGTGGACGCGGTGTGCGGTTTGCGAGGTGATGAGCAGGCGGGGGATGTAGGTGAGGAGGAAGTGGACGGCGAGGAGGAAGAGGAATGCGCGGTAGTGGCCGGCGTAGGTGGATACGTGGTCGTCGACGAGGAGAAGGAAGAAGATGACGACGACGCCCATGATTGTGGCGAGGAGTGTGTCGAGGAGTTCTTTGACGCGGGCTTTGCGCAGGACGTTGCGGTAGGTGCCCTGGAGGGTGTAGAGTGTGAGCCATCCGAGGGGTACGACGGCGAGGCCTAGCCAGAGGTTGGGGTCGTGGAGGATGGCCTGAAGGTCAGAGGGGTCGAATGCCACGGTGGGTTCCAGGACCAGTTTGCGGAAGAAGAAGAGTGCGGCCCACGAGAGCATGGCTGCGAAGAGGTCGCAGAGGATGTATTTCAGCGTCTGGCGGCGTTTCATTTGGCGTAGGAGGTGGTGGTGAGCAGTTTTACGTTGTCCAGTCGAATGTCGCCTTCTTTACCCTCGACGTTGAGGGCGGCGAAGGAGATGCGGAAGTCGGGATAGTTGTTGAACCAGTCGCGAATGCGGCCGAGGTTGATGTACATGTGTTTCCAGTGGTTGCTGGGGTTGACCACCATGACGCGCTGTTTTTCGACGGCGCCGCCGGAGGTGTAGCGGGAGTGCATGTAGACTTCGAAGGGAAGGTCGGAGCGGCTGTCGAGTTCAAGGTAGACAATGGTGATGGGGTCTGGCACGTAGAAATCGCGGTTGATGGAGAAGGGTACCATTGTGACGGAGTCGGGCACGTGGACGGAGACGTAGCCGCTGCCGGAGCATGCGTTCTGGCGGTCGTTGGGGTGCCAGGTGATGGAGTCGAGGCTGAGGCTGGCGGCGGTGGGTGTTTCGGGCGAGTATTCGAAGGGTTCGAAGAGTTTGATGCCGTTTTCGATGCCCACGCGGTGGTGGACGGAGAGGGTGTCGAGGCGGAGGGTGTCGCCGGAGGTGAGGGTGAGGTTGCGGATGGTGTCGCGTGTGTAGAAGGGGTAGTAGCTTTGCATGCCGGAGATGCCGCTGATTTTGATGGCGGGGCTGACGACGAGGTATTCCACCTCGCCGCTGTGGAGGACGGGTACGGTGAAGGGGAGCTCGAAGAGGCCGAGCGTTTTGACCTCGCGGCCGTCTTTGTAGAGGGCCTCGACATAGCAGGAGACTATCTCGGCGCTGCAGAAGCCGTCTTGTGCGGTGTAGCCGACGCCGGGTGTGGGTTTGAGCTGGATGGCGTCGATGCTCAGGAACGATGGGGGGACGAAGTCCTCCTCCTCGCAAGAGGTCAGCAGGCAGCAGGCGGCGGTCAGCAGGGCCAGGGTCAGTCGGCGTAGTTTCATACTGCAATATGATATATGTGTATGCCCCAAGTAACGCCGCGGGTGCAAAATTATTATTTGCGATTGAAAATTTATGTGTAATTTTGCAGCCCGAATTTTAAGATATACATTATGAAAGAACTGGCGATGCATGTATACGACCTGATGGAGAACTCGACCGCCGCGGACTCGAAGGATGTGGAGTTGACCATCGTGGACAGCATTAGGAATAACGACTTCCACTTCACGATAGTGGACAACGGGCGCGGGATGAGCCCCGAATTCCTGGCGCGGGTGACCGACCCCTACACGACGAGCCGCACGACGCGCAAGGTGGGGTTGGGGCTGCCGCTGATCAAGATGAACACCGAGAATTGCGGCGGCGGTATGAAGCTGGAGAGCGAGCTGGGGAAGGGGACGCGGCTGGAGTTCTGGTTCCAGCACAACCACTGGGACCGCCCGCCGATGGGCGACCTCGCGGGCACCCTCGTGCTGCTGCTCTCGGCCCACGAGGACATTCATTTCGTCGTCACCTACCGCACCGACGAGGGGGAGTATGTCCTCGACACCGACGAGCTGAAGGAGGCGCTGGACGGCATGTCGCTCAACGATATACATATCATCAACTACCTCAAGGAGATGATACGCGAGAACCTGGCCGAGATAGGGGCGAATGAGTGAGGGATGAGGAGTGAGGAGTGAGGAATGAGGAGTGAGGAATGAGGAATCCACTCTATGCAGTCAACGATACGCGCGCAAACCCAAATTCAATAACCTATAACCTATAACCTTTAACCTTGTAACCTAATAACCTTTAAACTACAGACATTGAAAACACGTGCTTTCACCTATATCCTGCTGACGCTGTCGGTTGTGTTCTGGGGCATCAGTTTCATCTTCACCAAAGAGCTCTTCCTCACCGAACCCTCGCTGAGCGTCACGTTGCTGGTCTTTCTGCGGCTGGCGGTGGCGTCGGCGGTGATGGTGCCGACGCTGGCGCTGATGCGCAAGCTGCCGCGCATCCGGCGAGAGGACGTCAAGTGGTTCCTACTGTTGACGCTGTGCGAGCCTTTTATCTACCACCTCTGTGAGACGACCGGTGTGCAGCTGGTGAGCGGGTCGCTGGCGTCGGTGGTGATTGCGACGATACCGCTGTTTGTGCCGTTCGGCATGTGGGTGGCCTACCGCGAAAGGATCCATCCGCTGATGGTGATCGGGGTGGTGCTGTCGCTGGTGGGGGTGGGGTTGACGCTGCTGGGCGGCGAGGGGCTGACGGGCAACCTGCGGGGGATGCTTTTCCTGGCGGGCGCGGTGGTCATCGCGGTGGTATACACGGCGCTGCTGGTGAAGGTGGTGAGCAAGTACAATCCGCTGGTGATCACGACGTGGCAGAACCTCATCGGGCTGGTCTATTTCCTGCCTTTGGTGCTGGTGTTCGACCGCGGCAATATGGCGCAGCTGTCGTTTTCGCCGCGGATGCTGCTGCTGTTGCTGACGCTGGGCATCTGCTGCTCGACGCTGGCATATGCGTTCTACAACCACGGTGTGAAGAAGCTGGGTGCCTCGCAGGCGTGTATCTTCAACAACGCCATTCCGATATTCTCGCTGATTGCGGCGGTGCTGCTGGGTCAGGAGGGGTTCTCGTGGGCGAAGGCGGCGGGCATTGTGGTGGTCATCTCGGGCGTGGTCATCGCGCAGCTGGCCCCCTCGGGCGGGCGGCAGTAGGGGGTGTTTTTTAACAAAAAAGTGCTCTGTAATTCCAGGGGGATGGTAGGGGAGTGGCAGGGGAATGGCAGGGGGGGGCGTTCTGTTTTTTTTCTTATGTCAAAGGATGATTTTGGGGGTTGGTTTCAGGGGATGCAGTCGTCTGCGGAAGGGGTGGGGGAGGCCTTGGGGAAGTCGAGGATTTCCAGGTCGGTTGGTTGTGGGTTGAGGGCGAAGCGGACAAGGGTGCAGGCGCGGTGGAAGCCCTGGAGGCCGGCGGCGCCGGGGTTGATGTGGAGGAAGCGGTATTCCTTGTCGTACATCACTTTGAGGATGTGGCTGTGGCCGCAGACGAAGATGTCGGGCTGCGCGAGGCGGAGGGTGCGCTGGAGCTGGTAGGGGTAGTGGCCGGGGTAGCCGCCGATGTGGGTGAGGAGCACGCGCTGGCCTTCGACTTCGAAGAAGAGGCGCTCGTCGAGCTCGAAGTGGAGGTTGAAGCTATCGCAGTTGCCCCATACGGCGCGTGTGGGTTTGAACTGTCGCAGCCGGTCGAGGACGCCGGGTCCTATGTCGCCGGCGTGCCAGAGCTCGTCGCAGTCGCGGAAGAAGGAGAAGACTTGCGGCGGGAGTGTGCCGTGGGTGTCGCTGAGTATGCCGATGCGGGTCATCAGAATGGGTAGTTGATACCGAAGTTGGTGACTATTTGGTTGAAGCGCCAGTGCGGGGGTTGCCAGAGGTGGTCGGCGCCGGGGTCGAGGAGGGGGATGGCGAAGTCGACGCGGAGTGTGGCGACGGAGACGTTGAGACGGAGGCCGATGCCGACGCCGGCGGCGATTTCGCGGAGGATGTTGCCCCACTGGAGGTGTCCGCCGGGGTACTGGTCGGAGGGGTTGAGTAGCCAGACGTTGCCGAGGTCGGCGAAGAGGGCGCCTTCGAGGATGGAGACGATGGGGAAGCGGTGTTCGAGGTTGAGGACGAGTTGGAGGTCGCCGACGCGTTCGAGGGCCTGTCCGGAGGCGGAGTAAGAGCCGGGGCCGAGGCGGCGGAGCTGCCAAGCGCGCATGGTGGTGGGGCCGCCGCCGAAGAAGCTCTTCTCATAGGGCATGGAGAGGGAGTTGCCGTAGGGGATGCCGATGCCGAGGAGGAGGCGTGCGACGAAGGTGGAGCGGGCGCCGAGGTAGGTGTAGCGTGTGAAGGCGCCGTCGAAGCGCACATACTGGGCGAAGGGGACGCCGAAGAGCTGGAGGACGCCGTTGCTGTCGGCCTGCAGGGATGCCATGTTGGAGATGCCTCGCAGGAGGTTGCCGGCGCTCTCGACAGAGAGGCGGAGGAGGGAGAAGTTGCGGCGGGAGCCGAACTGCTGGTTGGAGTAGGAGTAGTCGTAGCGGGAATTGAGGATGAAGTGGGAGGAGTACTGGTATTTGAGTCGGAGGTCGTTGAGGGTGTTGAGTCGTGCCTCGAAGTCGGGGTCGAGGCCGAGCATGCGGACGAAGGTGAGCTCGACGGGGAGGAGCTGGTGCTGTGCGCGGCGGTTTTGGCTCCAGGTGTAGCCGAAGGAGGTGTTGGCCAGGATGCGCTCGAAGGAGTAGCGGTACTGGTAGCTGCCGCCGAGGGAGATGAGGGTGTGGGGGCGTGTGCGCTGCCAGCGGAGGTCGGAGGAGTAGGGGAGGAGGAAGGCGGGTATGTCGAGCGAGGCGTCGAGGGAGACCTCGAAGGCGTTGAAGTTGTTGTAGAATCCCTGCTGGCGGCCTTGGAAGATGAGTTTGGGGAGTTCGAGGAGGAGCGCGCTCTTGACGCGGAGCAGCTCGGCGCCGCCGAAGAGGTTCTTGTGCTGGTACTCGATCGAGGTTTCGAGGCCGAGGTTGCCGCCGGAAAGGAAGGAGGAGGTGGAGTCCTGCGAGCCCAGGGGGGAGGCGTTGGTGAGTTCGAAGGAGAGGGAGAGGCGCTGCTGGGTGGCGTTGATGAGGCGGACATGGGCGTCGACCAGCGGGAGGGTGTCGGAGGAGGAAGGGGACTCGTTGAACTCGACGTTGATATACTTGAAGTTGCGGAGGTTGAGGAGCGAGTTGTAGGTGTTTTGCACATAGCGTGGGCGGTAGGTCATGCCGGGGAAGAGCATGAGGGCGCGAGAGACGGTCTGCGGGCGGAGGGTCATGGGTTTGTCGTAGACGAACTGGTAGTCGAAATTGCGGGTGAGGCCGGCGTAGTTGTAGATGAGGGTGTCGAAAGTGGACTCGCCGCTGCGGAGGCCGGCGGTGGAGTTGGGGTAGACGAAGATGTTGTTGATGTGGTAGATGCGGAGGTGGCGGCTGTCAACGTAGACGTCGATGGAGAGGCGTTGGGGGTGGTAGGTGGTGTCGACGAGGAAGGAGATGTGGTCGGCGGTGGCGCGGTAGAAGCCTTGTTCGCGGAGGTTGGAGACGAGGCGTGCGCGCTCGGCGGCGAGGTTGTCCTGGTCGTAAGGGTCGCCGGGGCGGAGGAGGGAGGCCTCGCGCCACTGGTCGAGCAGTCGGCGCACGGTGTCGCTCTCGGTGTGGTAGGCCACTTCGTCGATGGTGTAGCGGTGGGTGGCGCGGATGTGGTAGCCGATGGTGATTTTCTTCTCGCGCAGGTCGAGGGTGTCGAAGGTGACGGTGGAGCCGAAGCATCCCTTCTCCTCGAGCAGGCCCTGCAGCTGCTGGGCGGTGCGGCGGGCTTTGTCCTCGTCGTAGACGACGGGGGCTTGGCCGAGGCGGCGCCAGTAGTTGCCCCAGAAGGTGCTGTCCTTGGGCGAGGCGATGCTGTAGATGCGCATGCCGACGGGGAGCCACATGATGCCGAGCACGCGTGAGTTGCGGCGCTGGAGGTAGTAGTTGTTCGACTTCTTGAGAGCGTCCTTCACCAAGGGTGTCACCTCGGAGGAGTCGGCCATGGCGACGGTCTGCACCGTGTTGTACAGGCGGTGGGAACCGTCGGGGATGTAGCGGTTGGTGTAGCAGCCGGCGAAGAGGAGGCAGGCGAGGGCGAGGAGGGTTATATGTAGGGGTCTACTTTTCAATGGTGTGGAGGATGATGTCGGTGCTGCCGAGGTTGCGGCGCATGAGTTGGAGGCAGGCGTCGGAGGCGGCACGGTAGATGTCGTCGTCGGTAAACAATTTCCGTAGGAACGATACGTCGGGATGTTCGTCTACAATCATGCAGCCTCCGAGGTCGATGAGGTCGTGTGCCTCTTGGAATTTGTGGTAGTTTGGGCCGAAGACGACGGGCTTGCCGTAGGCCACGGCTTCGAGAATGTTGTGTATGCCCACGCCGAACCCTCCGCCGATATAGGCTACGGTGGCGTAGCGGTAGAGTTTGGAGAGGATGCCTATGTTGTCGATGATGAGGACCTGGCTAGTGGAGCTAGTTGGACTAGTTAAACTAGTAGAACTAGTTAAACTAGAATACCTTACGCTGCCCGGGAACAGGCGCTCTATCTGCTGCAGGTGCTCTTCGTGTATCTCGTGCGGGGCGATGATGATGCGACTGGGGAACCACTCTTTGTTCTCGCGCAGGCGAGCCAGCAGCTGCTCGTCGGGCGGCCAAGTGCTGCCGGCCACCAGGACGGGGCCGTCGTGGCCTTGCAGGAAGTGCTCTGCCACGGCGTCGGGCTCGGCGGCTTGGGCGATTTGGTGCACGCGGTCGAAGCGGGTGTCGCCGGCGAGGGTGGCATCGATGCCGTGACGGGCGAGCAGTTGGAGGTTCTCCTCGTTCTGCACGAAGATGTGGCGGTAGCAGAGCCGGATTTGTTTCAGGAACCAGCGGCCATAGGGGAGGAAGAAGTACTGCTCCGGGCGGAAGATGGCGGAGAAGAGGTAGGTGGGGACTTGGCGGCGGCGGAGCTCGCGGAGGTAGTTGTACCAGAATTCGTATTTGACGAAGAAGGCCGCCACGGGGCGGTAGGCGTCGAGCAGGCGTCGGGCGTTGCGGGGGGTGTCCATGGGGAGGTAGGCGACGCGGTCGGCCAGGGGGTAGTTCTTGCGCACCTCGTAGCCCGAGGGGGAGAAGAAGGTGAGCAGGACTTTGGTGTCGGGATGCCGTTGGCGGTAGGCCTCGAGCACGGGGCGCGCCTGCTCGAACTCGCCCAGGCTGGCGACATGGAACCACACCCAGTGGTCAGTGGTCAGTGGGCAGTGGTCAGTGGTCAGTGGGCAGTGGCCGGTGGTCAGTGGCCACCCCTGGACCATCAGGCGCGCGTTGCGGTGGCCGAAGAGCGCCGCCAGGCGGATGCCCAGCGTGTAGAGGTAGATGCCCAGGGTGTAGAGTTTTCTCATCAATAGTAGTAATAATCGTAAGAGGTGCGCCCGGTGATGGGGAAGAGCCATGAGAGTTTGATGCCGAACATGAGGTCGAAGTAGCGGTTCTCGTCCTTGCCGTTGAGACCCACGACGTTGTCGATGGTGTAGGGGCGCGAGGACCAGCTCCAGCACTGGCTGATGTCGAAGGAAATCTTGACGTTGATATAGGTGTTGAGGTTGCTCATGTAGGCAAATCCGATGCTCTCGGTGAGCATCACGCCGTGGCGCAGGTGGTCGTAGAGGTGCTGGTAGTCGTCCATGAGCTGCGGCACCTCGCTCTCGTTCATGTCCTGGCTGAAGACGGTCTTCTGCATCCACCATCCGCCGCTGAGTTTGACGAAGAGGCCCGAGTTGGGGTCTTTGGGCAGGATGTGGAACATTTTGGCCACGCCTGGGCGCACGGCCAGGCTGCGGTTGTAGGCGGTGACGACGCCGTCGGTGCCGCCCCAACTCATGGCCGAGCCCTGGCTGTTGTAGACGTCGCCCATGCGCTCGATGCGCAGCTTGAGGTTGTCGCTGTTATAGCCGAACCACAGGTCGCCGTCGAGGGTGAGCATCCAGCCGTTGCGGAAGAGGTAGCCCCACTCGAGGCCGAAGTCGAGGTAGGGGCCGCGGTAGAGGTCTTTCATGTTGCCCCCCTCCAGCCCCAGGCTGTTGCTGCCTGCCAGAGGCATCTGCACCCCGGCCGAGAAGCCCACGATGTGGCACTGCAGGGTGTCGACCGACAGTTTCACCTGGGCAGTGGCCCACTGGATGGATAATATGGTCAGTGTCAGTATTATATATCGTCTCATGTTGCTTTGAGGTCAAATTTTGGTTTCTATGTCAAAAAAAAGTCGTACTTTTGCATTTTGTCTACCGAAACGACAAACAACCCCTTTTATTGTATAAACTAATAAAATATATGGCAAAAGATTTTCAGAAACGCAGCGAAAACTACTCCGAATGGTACAACGAGCTGGTGGTGCGCGCCGACCTGGCCGAACAGAGCGCCGTCCGCGGATGTATGGTCATCAAACCCTATGGCTACGCCATCTGGGAGAAGATGCAGGCCCAGCTGGACCGCATGTTCAAGGCCACCGGCCACCAGAACGCCTACTTCCCCCTCTTCATCCCCAAAAGCTTCCTCAGCCGCGAGGCCGAGCATGTGGAGGGCTTTGCCAAGGAATGCGCCGTGGTGACCCACCACCGCCTGATGAACGACCCCAACGGCGGCGGCGTGGTGGTGGACCCCAACGCGCGCCTCGAAGAAGAGCTCATCGTGCGCCCCACCTCCGAGACCATCATCTGGAGCACCTATAAGAACTGGATCAAGAGTTACCGCGACCTGCCCATCCTCTGCAACCAGTGGGCCAACGTGGTCCGCTGGGAGATGCGCACCCGCATGTTCCTCCGCACCGCCGAATTCCTGTGGCAGGAAGGCCACACCGCCCACGCCACCCGCCAAGAGGCCGAAGAGGAAACCCGCCGCATGCTCGACGTCTACGCCGAGTTCGCCGAGAAATACATGGCCATGCCCGTGCTCAAAGGCCACAAGAGCCCCAACGAGCGCTTCGCCGGCGCCCTCGACACCCTCTGCATCGAAGCCATGATGCAGGACGGCAAAGCCCTCCAGGCCGGCACCAGCCACTTCCTCGGCCAGAACTTCGCCAAGGCATTCGATGTGCAATTCCTTAACAATCAGAACACGCTAGAATACGTCTGGGCCACCTCGTGGGGCGTCAGCACCCGCCTGATGGGCGCCCTCATCATGACCCACAGTGACGACAACGGCCTCGTCCTCCCCCCGCACCTGGCACCCATCCACGTGGCCATCGTCCCCATCTGCAAGAGCGACGAGCAGCAGCGCCAGCTCGACGAGCACATCGCACCCATCGTCCGCGCCCTCGAAGCCAAAGGCCTCACCGTCAAATACGACAACCGCCCCGAGTACAAACCCGGCTGGAAGTTCAACGAATACGAGTTCAAAGGCGTCCCCGTGCGCCTCGCCATCGGCCCGCGCGACCTGGAGAACGGCACCTGCGAGGTCTGCCGCCGCGACACCCTCGAAAAACAGAACCTCCCCATCGAAGGCATCGCCGACCACGTCGCCGACCTCATGGAGCAGATCCAGCAGAACCTCTTCAAGAAAGCTGCCGACTTCCGCGCCAGCATGACCCGCAAGGTGGACACCTGGGACGACTTCAAAACGGAAATCGAGAAGAACGGCTTCCTCCTCTGCCACTGGGACGGCACCCCCGAGACCGAGGAACGCATCAAGGAAGAGACCAAGGCCACCATCCGCTGCATCCCCTTCGATGCCCCCGAGGAAGAAGGCAAGTGCATCTACAGCGGCCGCCCCAGCCACCGCCGCGTGGTCTTCGCCCGCAGCTACTGATAACGCCTTGTGCTATACGGAATTAAGCGGCAGGTGGCAGACGCCACTTGCCGCTTGATTTTGTGTTGTTCCCATAGCCTGATTTGGGCTTTTGCCATCACATCCGATGGCATCCAACCACTCTTTAGGTTTTACTCCCACTTTACTCAAAGTTTAATCAAACACTACCTGCCTCTAGGGTAGCCATACAATAAAAAGCATGCACATCCGTTATGACTGGTGCACCAAAAACGACACACCATGGCAAAAGTCAAACCATCCGTCATCGAATACACCGGCACCGTCGGCCGCGTCATACACTACACCCGCTTCGGCAAGACCTATTCGCGCCAGCTGCCGGCGGAATACAACGACCGCAAGTCCGAAGCCCAGCTGCGCCAGCGGGCCCTCTTCAAGGCACGTCAGCATGCCGCCTCCCTCCTCGGCACCATCCTCCAGCGCGGCCTCACCAAGGAAGCCCATGCCCAAGGACTCACCGAAGCCAACTACTTCTCGCGCCTCAACAAAGACAACTTCGTCTACAGCGACGGCCAGGTCCACATCGACTACCCCGCCCTGATCCTTGCCCGTGGCCCGCTGCCCGCCGTCTACGCCAGCGGCATCCGTACCGACGGCCTCCATGTCGACCTCTCTTTCCTCCCCAACCTGCACGACAATGCCCGTCCCGACGACATCGTGCACATCTATGCCGTCTCCCCCGATGCCGACGTCTGCGTGCTCATGGCCAGCGTTGAGCGCCATTCCGGGCGCGCCGCCTTCGACCTCCCCGACGTGAGCGACGAAGTCGCAACCGGCCAACCGGTAACCTTCCACCTCTACGCCATCGTCGAAGCCGCTGGCACCGCTTTCATCCCCACCCTCTCCGCCGACGAGAAGAAAGCCAACCGGCAGCACCGCAACATCAACCGCCGCGTCTCCCCCTCCCTCTTCCTCGCCACCGTCACCGTTTAATAGCAACCAACTTAGTGACGATTTAGATTGTGTGTTTAAAAACCGTTGAAAAATACATTTTGTCATTCAAGAAAAAAAGAGTATCTTTGCAGTTCGAAAAATAAGATATGAGCAACGACAAGTTATACAAATATCTTGACGCGAGTGGTGGAATGGCGGCGTTATACAACAAGACGTTGCAATCCACCAATGCCACTCAAATGACAGAAAGGAGGATACTTTATGAAAAATATTAAGGACATCCTTCAAGAATATAATCAACTCGGTATAGGAGAACAGATAGATTACGCCAAGTTCTATCTCTATTCCATCATCACCCACTCTACCGCCATCGAGGGCTCGACAGTGACGGAGATAGAGAACCGCCTGCTGTTCGACGAAGGCATCGGGGCACAGAAACCCCTAATTGAGCAGATGATGAACCTCGACCTTAAAGCCGCCTACGAGCAGAGCATTGTCTATGCACGAGAGCATACCGGCTATACGGTGGAACTGCTGTGCGGCCTCTCGGCATTGGTGATGAAAAACACGGGGTCGGAATACAACACCATGTTGGGCAATTTTTCGGCAGCCAAGGGTGAGTTGAGAATTTTGAATGTGAGTGCCGGAATAGGTGGAAGGTCATATCTGTCGTATCAGAAGGTTCCCGCTCGGCTACAGGAATTCTGTCAATGGCTCAATGCCGAGCGGAAACACCTGCACGAAGCAGACATTGAAGCGGTATATGACTTGAGTTTCGAAGCCCACTACAGGCTTGTGAATATTCATCCTTGGGCCGACGGTAATGGTCGTATGAGCCGACTGGTGATGAATATGATTCAGTACGAATTTGGCGTGGTGCCATCGATAGTGAAAAAGGAGAAACGTAAGCAATACATCAGCTCTCTTGAACAAAGCGAAGAAGCAGAAGACTCAAAGAATTTCAAGACCTTCATGCTCCAGCATCATTGCGACAACCTGCTGAAGCAGATTGAGGAGTACAAGCATAGCATGGGCGATGAATTCCATAGTGCCAAATCCGGCAGCACTTTGAATGGCGCTATGGCACTAAGGATTATAGACGCCTTACGTGCCAAGCCGTCAGCCACGATGGACAATCTGTCCAATACCCTGGGAATAGCCAGAAGGACGCTGGTACGATATATGAACAAGTTGCAGGAAGACAATAAGATAAAACGAGTGGGTGGCAGACGATACGGACATTGGGAAATCATAAAGGGGGACAATGAATGATCCATTCGCAAGAACGTAGGAAACTTGTCTATTCCAAGTCTCTGCATAGTGCCATGAATCGGAAGAAATGAGGTCGGTTATGCAAAGACTATTGACAACCCTTCGATGATCTCTCGGCGATCCGCCGGTGGTTTTCCTTCTTCGTGCCTTCTTCGTGGGTTCTTTGTGCCTACTTTGCCGCAATAACGTGCCATCTGAAAATCAACACATTGCAAAAGTTGTACATTAATAACGATGACTGTTTGATTTTCAGCTAATAGTCCAGTTGCCCTTGTCGGCCGAGCCGACGGCACTCCACGGCACACCACGGTGATTCTTCGGCGATCTCTCGGCAGTCCTTTTGCACCTCGGTTTATCTGATTTTCATTCACACCTTTTATATATTTACACCCACGAACAAATAATATTTGGCAACATCGGATTTTCTTCGTATCTTTGCAATTTCTCAAATGAATTCAAAGAAATAATACTCATGGACAAATCGGCAATCGGCAAAATTGGAGTTGCAACAGTTACAACCTATCTTATTGAAGGTGGGTATTTAGACCCTCACATTAATTCAGACGACACAATAGCCATGTGGGATGGCAACATATTTGTATACAAATCAAAAGATGATTTTAACAACAAGAATTTCAAATACCAAATCCCTGTCCAAGTAAAAGCCGAGGAGTTTAAAAAAGCCAAATTTCCTAATGCCACATCGCTCGCTGTTCCGGTGGTAGATTTAAAGAACTATCACTCAGATGGCGGAGTGGTCTTCTTCAAAGTACTTTTCATGGACGATAGGAAACAAATCTATGTGTCTTTTTTGACGAAAGAAAGAATCGAGAATCTACTTTCGGAAATCTCCAATGACACACAATTAACCAAAACAATCGTTTTGGACAAGGCACCTGAGGACAGAAATATCTTGTTGGAAAAACTCGGACGGATATACCTTCATCGTAATCACGAACGCATTGACTTGTCACAACTTGGAAATAGATTAGACTATAAAATCCATGTTACTGCGAAAACGGGGAAAAACAACTTTGACTTATTTGCATATCTTGCGACACATTCGGTTGACATGATGGTCTCTATGGATAATCTTCCTGGTGAATTTATCGTAAGGAATGGCCCTGTCAGAGTAATGGTAACCGCACAGGTACCCTCGAAAATTTCGATAAATGGTAATGTGTACTACAATAAATACACACGGGAGTATACCCCAGAAGGATTGTTGATTCGTATAGGAAACAGTTGCACCCTAAAAATATCATACGATTCAAATCCATTCAATATAACAGTTAATCTCACCATACAAGCCAATAGCATTTCTGAAATTGTCAATGATGCAAAATTCATATTGGAAATTGTTGAATACAAATACATTCAATTCAATGATTTCAAATTTCAACTTACAGGATTAAAAGGATATGAAGAGGCCTTGAAAGAATGGAATGGCCAATTGCGTTTTTGGACAGATGTTCAATATGTTTTTAAAATGCTCAATATTCCGCAAACGTTAAGAATCAAAGAATTATCAGAGGGTGATTATAAAAACTTAGACACGCTTACCAAAGCATTTGTTTACAACAAACACGTATATGGTAATATAAGCAACGATACACTACATTTGTTTGAAATTCAAGATTTAAAGATTGCTGTTCTCGCAAAAAAAAATTAAAAATGGTGGATTCCAATTAGTCAATGTATACGACCTGATGTTTTCCATAAAAGATGAATCAGGGGAGCACCATATTATCCCAACTGAGTCTGCTTTACTAGGATTCAACAAACTACCGTCCAACCTAAAAGTCGACAATCTTTACAAGGAATATAGGAAACTTGCTCGCTCCGACAAGAAAGTTCTTCTTCAAGCGAATATTGATCTGTTACAATTATTGAATCACTATGACAGATGCAACGATGCCGATACAATAAAAACAGCCTACAGAATGGCACAATGGTTAAAAAAAGACGGGAATGGTGTGATTAATGAAAAAATCAGTCTGTTAAACTATTTGCAGACGGCCAAACGGAAAAACAAAACACTAAAAAAATCAGAAATAAAACTACTGGAAAATATCTCGCCATCCAACGACCTAGATAGATTTGCCATTAATGCCCTCCTGGGCAACATCGAAGAAGCAAGAAAATATTTCGATCAACTTAATGATACTGATAAGGATTTATATAAAGGATTGCCTATAGTTCACTTCATCAACGATGAAAAATCATAAAGCTGAATATGCTTGAATGAGAGCCATTATAGTATCCTGAATTAACACATTGCTGTTTCCTGACGAAAGCGTATCTTTACATTATCGTAGGATGCGTCTCTCCTCTGATTTTGTTTGCTAATACAATCTTTTAAGGGCTCTGTAAAGGTTTCTCATACCCCACCCGAATGACTAAAAACAAAAAAATTTGGTCAATTCGACTATTCTTTGTATTTTTGCATCGCTAAATATATACTATACACACGCGAATTTTTAACGATACACGCGATGGGAAAGATAGACAGGGCCGCTTTGCGGCAGAAGATACAACAACTGGAGGGGCTGACCGACGAGGAGCGGGCGGCGCTGCTGGAGCTGGCGGCAACGAAGCGTTACGGCCTTGTGTGGGAGGAACGCGAGGAGGAGGTCGAGGAGCGGCTGCGTGAAGAGCTTCCGGTGCTGGTGGAGGACAAAGAGTTGGCGTTGACGGACGGCGGCAAGGATGCCCCGAACCATATATTGATTGAAGGCGACAACCTGGAGGCGTTGACCACGCTGAGCTACACCCACGAGGGCAAGGTGGACGTCATCTATATCGACCCGCCGTATAACACGGGCAACAAGGATTTCGTCTACAACGACAGCTTTGTGGACAGTGAGGACAGCTACCGCCACAGCAAATGGCTCTCCTTTATGAGCAAGCGTCTCCGCATCGCCAAGCGACTCCTCTCCGACCGCGGCGTTATCTTTATCTCCATCGACGACAACGAGCAGGCCAACCTCAAATTGCTGTGCGATGAGGTGTTCGGGGAAAGGAACTTTGTTGGACAAATCATTGTAAAAACAGCAACTGACAACAATCCTTCTCAAATCAATACGGAGCATGAATACATGCTATGTTTTTGCAAGGATAAAAGTATTCAAGACAACTGGAAAAGAACAAGTCAGGCGGCCAGAAATATTATTGAGAAATATCACGAATTGAAGCAGAGTAACCTATCCGATGCCGATATTCAAAAGGAATTGAGAATGTGGATAAGAGCGAATAAAGAGAATTTACCGCAAGTGGCTCACTATAATAATGTGGATGAAAAAGGAGTATATAGTAGTTCTGGCAACTCTTCGAACCCTCATCCTGGCGGATACATGTATGATATTATTCATCCGATTAGCCACAAACCATGCCCCAAACCACAAAATGGATGGAGGTGGCCTCTCTCAACTTTTGAGGAATACGATAAGCTTGGAGAGATTGAGTGGGGGGTTGATGAAACCACACAACCTCATGTAAAAAAAAGAATAGAGACCTCCACAGAATACCTTCGAACGTTGATATATGAGGATAATCGAGGAACCACTTTGGCGTTGGCTGAGATGTTTGGGGGAGAAAAGGTATTTGACAATCCAAAACCAATTAAGGTTATATCAAGAGTTATTGATTTTGCCAGTAATAAGAATTCCACTATCCTCGACTTCTTTGCCGGCAGTGGCACCACATTGCACGCTGTGATGCAGCTGAACAAGGAGGATGGTGGCAAGAGGCAATGCATACTGGTGACCAACAACGAGAACAATATCTGCCGCGAGGTGACCTACGAGCGCAACAAGCGTGTGATAGAGGGCTACACAACTCCCAAGGGTGTTGCCGTGGAGGGCTTGAAGGAGAACAACCTGCGCTACTACCGCACCCACCTGCTGCCGCGCGAGCGCACCAACAAGAATATGCGCGCCTTGGTGAATGCCGCCACCGACCTGCTGTGCATCAAGGAGGGGATCTTCGATGAGTTTCAAGTTCCAGGTTTGACTTCGTCTACACCCCTTCATTTCGGCAAAGAAAGCGAGTTTTCTTTGCGCTCAACTTCCGTGGCTCACAAGTTTCAGGACGTGCGCCTGTTCTCGGACGGCGAGCGGGCGATGATGGTGGTCTACAACGAGGAGGCCATCCCCGACATCGTCGACTGGCTGCAAACCTCGCCAGCCACCGACACTTTAAAGCATTCACACACTAACGCAATCAAAGTCTATGTCTTCAGCCCCGGCACCTACGCCTGGGACGACGACTTCGCCCCCGTCCTCGACCGCGTGGAACTCTGCGCCCTGCCCGAAGCCATCTACCAGGCCTACAAAAATGTTCTACCGAAGAAGAAAAATCAAATAAGGATTATAGAACCTGAAAATGATATTTTTATGCATTAATTTTGAATGTTATGGACAAAGAATATTTGGAAGATTATGAAGAAAAAAGGACTGTTATTGTCGATGAAGAGGATACATCTTCACATGAGGCAATAACGACCCCCTTTTCTCCATCAGACATATCAATATCCAACCCGCCGATGAATTTGGGAGATTTGATTGATATGATTCAAGAGGGATGGATAAACTTTGGTACGGATTATCAGAGAGAGGAGAATTTGTGGGACGATATTCAACAGAGTCGTCTGATTGAATCTGTTCTGCTTGGATTAAGATTGCCAGCATTTTATTTTGAAGAAGTAATCACCAAACGGAAATGGAATATTATTGACGGACTACAAAGATGTTGTGCAATACGCAACTTTTGTGTTGACAAAACGTTGGTATTGAGAGATTTGGAGTTCTTGAACAAAGATTTTAACAATAAAAAATATTCCGATTTTGATTTTGCGACGAGGCGTGATATAAGGATGTTGCCCATCACTGTGAACATATTAGCCAAAGGAGTCCCCGATATGGTTAAATATGTTCTTTTCAAAAGACTGAACACGGGTGGGATACCTCTCACAAACCAAGAGATTCGTAATGCGATTTACTCAGGTTCAGCCATTGAAACCATAAAACGAATGGCTAAAAGCCAAGAGTTTATTAAGGCAACCGATGGAAAGATTGAAACATTGCGTAAAACCGATATGGATTTTGCCTCCCGTTTTGCAGCCTTCTATGTTTTAGGCTGGGAGAACTACAAACCTGATCTTGAGCGTTTCATTAATGAATCCATGGAGACACTACGAGACCAATGGAAGGACATCGATAGAGCAAAGATGGAAAATGATTTCAAGCGTTCCATGGATTTAGCCAACAAACTATTTGGCAATTGGGCTTTTCGTAGAAGGAGAGAGCGGAATGCCCGAAGGACACCGCTAAACAAAGCCTATTTTGAGGTGATTGGAGTGTTGCTGTCGAAATTAGATTTCCAATCACAAAGTATGCTTCTTGACAAAAAAGAATTGCTAATGGAGAACATGATTATCGCCATGAAATTTAACCAAACTTATTGGAATTCATTTTCGGGTGGTACTGGCGACAGAAATGCTGTAAAACTCAGATTCTCATATATGAGTCAAATAATACAAATGACGTTGAACAATATAAAAATAAGAATCACCGATGATAAAGAAATTGCACCTGAAAAATTTTAAGTCGCATAGAGACACCGAACTAAACATAAAACCACTAACTCTCATATCTGGAGTTAATAATGTGGGTAAGTCAAGCGTGCTACAATCTCTACTATTATTGCGGCAAACTTTTAAAAGAGGGAAACTTGGAGAGGGGTTGGTTTTGAACAAACCTTTGATAGAATTAGGCCGAGGAAATGATGTCCTTTACAAATTCGCCCAAGATCCTATTCTTGCCATCGAGCTTACGATGGAAAACACATTATTATCATACAGATATCGTGTTGATGAAAATGCACTCGAGGGCTCATTATTGCCATTAATTGACAGCTCCATCTCTTTACTGTCAGCATCAACAGATGCATTGTTCAGTAGAGACTTCCAGTATTTGAGTTCACTGCGTTTAGGCGGAGAAAGTGATTTTACAATAGACTCTGATGAGGCAGTCACTGAAAAACAGATTTCATATGAAAAAGGCAAAGGAGAGTTGATCGGAAATTTTCTTTATGCGTATCAAGATGAGCCTACATTCGATTATATAAACAATAGTGATGATTCAATCCCATTATTGGATCAAGTAATGTATTGGGAGGGGTTAATCAGTTCGGGAGTGACCATAAATGTTCAAAAGAAAGCGGACAAGCCTGGCTTCACAATTCTCTATGGTACAAAAGGGAAAGAAGGGAAAAAATCGATAGAAGGTCTGCGAGCCGAGAATATCGGATTCGGTGTCAGTTACTCACTCCCAGTTATCACCGCACTACTTTCTGCCAGTCCCGGTGCGTTGGTTATGATAGAGAATCCAGAAGCCCATTTGCATCCTGACGGACAGGCTGAATTGGCAAGACTGATGTGTTTGGCGGCACAACGAGGTGTGCAGGTGATAGTAGAAACTCACAGCGACCATATAATCAACGGTGTTTTGGTGAACTGCAAGCGTTATGAGGAAGAGGGATATGGGATAAGCAGGGATAGCGTTTCCATATACTACTTCAGTGGGCAGGATGAAGAACACGCTGTTGAGTATGAGGAGGTAAAAATTTTGCCAAATGGCAAAGTGGAGTATCAGCCTAGAGGTTTCTTTGATAGAGTCGAAAAAGATATTGATTACCTATTGGAAGATTAGAGATGGTTAATATTTGCGTACCAGAATTCACTGATAGTATTAAGGCAATTGTCCGTGAATTGAGAGATAAGAGAGAGTCTTACTTCAAAATTTGGCTTCCAAAGACTGCATACAATAACTCAAATAAAAACGTGCGTCAATGGAAAGATATCGGAGAATTGGAAAAAGGTGTCCAAATTGATAAAAGGTTGATGTGCTTTGAATGGAATATAGAAGGGAAAACTGTTACAAGGAGGGAAGATATCTATCGTTATTGTGTTGAACATTCCTTCGATGGTAAATGCTGGGTGGTCTTGACAGAAACAGTGCATCCTAAAGGACAAATATCTTTCTTTTTGGATTCGAAAGAAGATGTGACTTTCCCTGATGAATGGATTCATTTGCAATGCTTCAAGGATGCTGAAGAACTGCTATCATTCTGCATGGAAGTAGAAGAAGCCTATTATCACCTCTCCCAAAATCCCAAATTCAAAGTGGCTCACAATAAATTCAAGCACACAAGGGGTGCACAAGTATATGTTGAAGAGAAGACTAACTACTATTGGTATCTTGATACATTTCATCGAGATCATTTTGAGGTGTTTGATAGATTGGGAAAAGAACATCTCGGAATCGCAAATGTCAAGGATCTGACGTTGTTAGACAATACAGCTGATAACAAAAAGAAACCTATACTATAATGATGCCATGATAGAGCTGAAGACATACCAACGCAACGCCGTGAACGAGCTAAAACAGCGGCTGGTGCAGATGCTGGGCTACGACGAGCAGCGGCAACGGATGGTACTGAAAGCGCCTACTGGCAGCGGCAAGACGGTAATAGCCAGCACGGCGATGGATGAGTTGACAAGAGAACTGGCCGCGGGCGCCACCGACTGCAACTACAGCAGCGTGGCGTGGGTGTGGTTGGCACCAAACAAGTTGCACCAGCAGAGCTACCGCTCGATGCGCAACTTCTTCAGCGAGACGCGAAGTTTGCGCCCAATCTGGTTCGATGAAGCCGAGGTCAGCGAAGGCTTGCGCCTCGGCGAGGTGCTGTTCCTCAACTGGGAGAGCGTCAACAAGGACAACAACCTGCTGATCCGCGACAACGAGCAGAACCGCACCCTCGGCGCCCTGCTGCAGAAGACTCGCGAGGAGCGGCCCGTGGTGGCTGTCATCGACGAGGAACATATGTTTGCTGGCAAGAACGCCGAGAAGAGCGAACGCCTGCTGCGCGAGGTGATAAAACCTAAGATAGAGCTGCGCATCAGTGCCACGCCCACGTCGCGAAGCGACTATCAGGTGACCATACGCCGCGAGGAGGTGATAGGCGAGGAGATGATCAAGAAAGGCGTGCAGCTGAACCCCGGCGTGCGGAGCGACACCGAGCAGCACGCCCTGACGGTGAACCAGCGCCTGCTGCAGCGGGCCTTGCGCAAACGCGACGAACTGGCCGCCGCCTGGCAGGAATACGGCATCAACCCCCTGCTGCTGGTGCAGCTGCCCAACGACACCAAGGAGACCCTGGGCGACGACGAGCGCAAGATAGCCGACGAGGTGAAGGCCTACCTGGCCGACCCCGCCATCGACATCAGCGAGGAGAACGGACGCCTGGCGGTGTGGCTCTCGAAAGAGAAAAGCCCCAACCTGTCCGACATCGCCCACGCCGACGACCCGACGCGGGTGCTGCTTTTCAAACAGGCCATCGCCCTGGGGTGGGACTGCCCAAGAGCGGCGGTGCTGCTCATCTACCGCGACCTGAAGAGCCTCGTCTTCACCACCCAGACGGTGGGACGCATACTGCGCATGCCGCAGCAGCACTTCTACACCGACGACCGGCTGAACTATGGCTACGTCTACACCAACCTAAGCGCCGATATGGTGCAGGTGAGCCAGGACGATATGGGCTATCTGGGCACCGTATTCGCCAACAGGCGCGAAGGGCTGCAAAACATCGACCTGCGGAGCGTGTATATGGACCACCACCAGCAGCGCAACCGACTGGGCAGCGGATTCCGCAGAATATTATGTGACGTAATAAAGGATAGGCTAAAAGTTGCGCAGGCGACGCTGGAACTTGACATTCCAACAGAGGACGACACCGAGTGGACACGCCAGGAGAGCGAACAGGCAGGCCTCTTTGACGAGGAGGTGCGCCGCAACCGCACCCTTGCCCACAAAAAGAGATTGAACCTCGACGTGAAGAACATCTTCGTCGAACTGCCCAAGGACATGCGCCTGACGGGAGCCGACGGCGAGGTGGAGGTGGTGGAGAAAGCCCGCATAGCCATCAACGTTGGAGAGATGCGCGCCGCATTGGAGCGCTACTGCCGTGAGCACGTGGGCAGTTTTGGCAAATACGACAGCGCCCCCATACTGCAAGGTGCCCTGCTCGACACCATGGAGACCCTCTTCGGCATACCCGAAACGGAGGCCCCCAAGGTGATACTCTATCGCAACAACACCTATGCCAACTGGACATTCTTCGAAGACGCCATTGCCGGCGCTTTGGCCCGCTACCGCAACACCCTGCGCCAAACGGCCACAGAGAAAGCCTACAGCACCGAACGCTTCCAGATTCCCGCCACGCGACCCTACAACAGCGCCGTGGTGCATCCGGCAGAGGACATCTTCAACCACGCGCTAAAACCATATTTCGAACAGAACAACGCCTCGAAACCCGAGCGCGACTTTGCCCGATGGATTGACCAAAGGACAGAGTGGGTCGACTGGTGGTACAAGAATGGCGACGAAGGCAAGCAACACTTCGCCATACCATATACTGGATCAGACGGAGGACAAAGGTGTTTCTACGTCGACTTTATCGTCCGCCTGAAGAACGGCACCATAGGCCTCTTCGACACCAAGACCCCCGGCAGCGACCCCGACACGCCGGAAAAGAACAACGCCCTGTGGCAATATGTGACGGAGCACAACGAAGCCTACAGCGAGAAGGGAATACGCTTTGTGGGCGGCGTGCTGGTGCAGGTGGGCGACGGCTGGTACTACCCCGGAGGCACCATCGACGACGACAAAACCACCGACGGCTGGAGCCGCCTCGACCTGGCCGCATTATGAAAGACAAACGAAGAAAAATGCTGGAGAACTTGGCGTTCTACAGCTATGGAACAAAGAAAGACATGAAAAAAGGACTCGACCGCACCTTCCTGCACTATGGCATCCGTCAGGAGGATATGAACATCATCGAGGATGCCGCCCGCGATGCCGACATCGACGCCGACTGGCTGAAGGAATACATACTGAAGCCCTACAACGAGGCGCGCAACGAAGAGGCAGTAGACGACAAGAAACTGCGCAAGATACTGAACAAGGCACTCAAAGAGATAAAGGAGGGTCAGGCATGAAGATAACGCACATCTACGCGGAGAACTACAAGACCTACCGTCGCCTGGATCTGGATTTGGCGGCCGACGAAGAACGCCCCATCATCCTCATCGGTGGCGGCAACGGATGCGGCAAGACGACCCTCTTTGACGCCATATACCACGCCCTCTACGGATTGGAGATAAAGACGGCACGCCAATTTGACGAATACTTCAACGCCGGAGTGAAACTGGAGCAGGGCATAGAGAACAAGAGCATCGTGCTGGAGATATCGTTCAGCGGATTGGTGCTGGGCAACGAGACACCCTACAAGCTGCGCCGCACCTACCAGCTCATCGACGGCAAGGTGCGCTGGAATGTGGACCTCAACATGAACGGCAACCGCTACAGCTATGGCATAGCCACCCCCAACGCCCAAAGGGTGCAGAACGAGGAGGTGGTGAAGAAAATCATCGCCGCCAACCTGCCGTCGGAGCTGAGCAACTACTTCCTCTTCGACGCGATGAAGACCAGCGAGCTGGTGAAGGAAGAGCAAATCAGCCGACTGATAATGAAAAACATCAACTCGGTGATGGGTTTCAATAAATACTACCAGTTGAACGAGGCAGCCGAGCTGTTGCTGGGCGAGAAGAAAGCCGCCAAGCTGGAGAACGAGAAGCAGAGGCAGGAATACGAGCAGTTGGGGCACCAACGGCAACTCAAGGAAGCCGAATTGAAGCAGCTGCGCGAAGACTACGAGAAGGCATTGGCCTATTCGAGCGAGAACCGCGAGCACTATGAGCAGCTGAAGCAGGGACGCTCGGCCGACAACGTGACGCGCGACCGCATTGCCAAGCAGAAGGAAAGCATCAAACAGGTGGAGAAGAAAGCCGCCGACTATCGCGACAGCGTGGACAAGGTTGTGAAGGACCTGGAACTGAACGTGCTCTTTCCCGCATTGGCCCATCGCATACGTCCCGAAGTGGAGCTGATTGTCAACGAGCGCAAGCGTTTGGCACAAGAGCGCGGCGAAGAAATCAGCGACGAACAGCTGACGCGCATCACGCGCGACATTGTCGACTACCTGACGGAGAGTTACCAGGAACTGCAAGGCGTGAAGGTGGACGACATAGTGCGCCACATGCAGAAAGGCCGCAAGCACGGCGACGTGCTGGCCGAGAAATACCCCTACCTGAGCGATGCCAACGTGGAGGTGCTGGAGAAACTGATTACCGATGCCTACGTCAACCAGTTCCTGCAGCTGGACAACGAGCGCGAGAGCATCGATATGGATGTGGCCGACCTGCCACGTAAACGCGAACAGTTGCAGAACTACGAACGCGAGTTGAGCGGGTTGGATTACAACCTCATCACCCTTTATGAGGACAACGAGAAACGAATGGTGGAGCTGAAAGGCAAGATTGCCGAAACGGAGCGTGAGATACAACGCCTGACGGACAAGATAGCCAGCTACGACTACGACATACCGCAGATTCCCGATCCGCAATACGATATGCTGTGCAAGCTGCCAGGCTTCTTCAAGACCCTGTCTGCCAAACTGCTTGCCGCCAAGCGCAAAAGCATCGAGCAGATGATGAAGGAACAGCTGAATCTGAATCTGGTGGTGTATGCCGGCGTGATTGGCCGTGTGGATCTCACGGGCGAGAATGGCGAAGAGATGAACTTTAAAATCTACCACCAGAACGGTAACGAAATCTACCTCAGCCAGCTGAACGCCGGTGCCAAGCAGACGGTGATGCAGGTGCTGCTGAAGGTACTCTACGAGCTGGGCGACTACAACCCGCCTGTGATGATAGACACCGTGATGGGCGTGCTCGACAAAGAGAGCCGAGAGGTAATTCTGGAGCACTACTTCCCCGATTTAGCTCACCAAACTATCCTACTCAGTACCGATACGGAGATCACCACCGAGCGCGACTTCAAGAAGATTGCCCCCTTCGTGGCAAAGACCTACACCCTGCACCGCGACAAAGAGTCGCAATGCACCAATATCACAAACGACTATTTTGGTATCACCATTAATGATTGAGAGATATGACAGTAGATAATTTGGTAATCAATAATACCATCAAGTCTTTCGAGGGAATGAACGAGATGACAGCCGACGTGAAGGCTGCCCTCGAACAAAGGATGAATCTTAAGGAGTATCCTAACGACCGTCCTGTGGTCATCTCTCAGAGTGTGGTGATGAGGATGTGTCTGTTGGCTGGATTGGCCGACAAAACACCTCGTACAAGTGACGAAGTGGCAAATATCAACCTATCGCTTACCAGCAGTCCTTATTCCAGCACCTTCTTCACGAAATACAACATCGGCCAATATGTAGAGGCTCTGCTTAAGATGCGCTATCACGATGTGGATGCAGATTGGAAGACACCTGCTGTTGTGAGTCGTGTGATTGCCCACGAAATTCTCCGTGGACGCGACATCTTGATGAAAGAAGGCGGTATCGACGACTGGCTACGCTTCTCGCCGCTGCGCGGAGGTGCTAGCGCAAGCGACATCCCCGTGCTGAACCTCTGCATAGGCAGCTACGGCGACGATATGCCAGCCACGCTCGACATCAACAGCCGCTCCATTGCCAACACGCAGATTTTGGTGGCGGGCACCACCGGCAGCGGCAAGAGCAACCTGCTGGCTGTGCTGCTGCAGCAGCTGCGCTCGGCATCGAGTGACACCCACTATCCGGTCAACTTCCTGCTCTTCGACTACAAGGGCGAGTTCTCCGACCCGGCCAATGCCGCATGGCTCTCGCATTTCGACACCGACAGCAGCTGCATACTCAACCCGATGGAACATCCGCTGCCGTTCACCCCGTTCAAGGACTTCACGGGCAAACCTGTCAACGAGCTGAACCTCTATTCCACCACGATGGCGACGGCCTTGCTGGCAATATCCTCCGGAGCGAAAATCAGCGCCAATATGGACAACCGGCTGAGTGAGGCCATTGTGAACGCATACAAAGCCAACCAGATGCGCCCAGTCAATTTCAAGATGATTTTCGACCACTACAACCGTCTGCTCCCGGAGAAGAAACAGGGCGATATGGACAGCGTCAAGTCGGTGCTCAATCAACTGGTGACCAACAATATCTTTGCTGACGAGGACAAAATTGACCTGGTGCACACCTGCAATATCATCAACTTGGGTAAATTCGAGAAGAATGGAATCATCGCAAAAGCCATAGTGTATTTCGTCATCTCGAAACTGAACAACATCTACGAGGAACTCCCCAATCAGGCTATGGGCGACGAACGCGTGGAGATACGCCATTTCACCATCATCGACGAGGCACACTATATGCTTGGGTTCGAAAACAAACCGTTGCAGAACCTCATCGCCGTGGGGCGCAACAAGGGTATGAGCATCATTCTGGCCACGCAGAATATGGAGGACTTCAAGAGCAAAGGCTTCGACTTCTACGCCAATGCCCAGTATCCGCTCATTATGAAACAGCAGCAGCAGAACGACGCGGTACTGAAAGACCTGTTCGGCGTGAGCGGTAGCCAATTGCAAGACCTCAAACAGGCCATCACCAACCTGCAAAAGGGTGAACTGATCACGCGCGACAGCTCGTTGACCGAATTGGGGTTAGGGCCAAGCTGGAAAAAGATAAAGGTAACACACCTGATTTGACGATATGGAGGACGCCGGCTTTGACAAGTATCGGGACAGCCTTCACTACTTTGTTCAATGATTTAAATCATAAAATGCAAGGACTTATCCCCGACCTGTCACGAAGGAAACAGCCCAAAGACGAAGAACCAGAAGAACTTTAAACAAGAGCAAAAATATAATAATATATAAATGTATGAATATGTAAATCGTAGAATGCAAGTATGTTAGTCTGATTTAATTACGTATTATCATATCAATGTATAAAATTATCAACATTATGTCAAATACACCTACACCTCACATCGGCGCACGGAAAGGCGAAATCGCCGACACCGTCATCATGGCGGGCGACCCGCTGCGCGTCAAGTTTATGGCCGAGAACTACCTCGAGAACCCCGTGCTCTTCAACCAGGTGCGCGGCATGCTGGGCTACACCGGCACGCACGACGGCCGCCGCATCAGCGTCATGGGCCACGGCATGGGCGGCCCCTCCATCGGCATCTACACCTACGAGCTGTTCAACTTCTACGACGTGCAGACCATCGTCCGCGTGGGCTCCGCCGGCGCCATCCAGGAGGACCTCCACGTGGGCGACCTCGTCATCGCCACCGGTGCCTGCACCAACTCCAACTATGCCGCGCAGTACGAGCTCCCCGGCACCTTCGCCCCCGTCGCCGACTTCGGGCTCGCGCGCCGCGCCGTCGAGGCCTGCGAGCGTCTGGGCTACCGCCACCAGGTGGGCAACGTGCTCTCGTCCGACTTCTTCTACGACGCCAACGCCCACAACGACCGCTGGCAGCGCATGGGAGTCCTCGCCATCGAGATGGAGATTGCGCAGCTCTACATGAATGCCGCCTACAGCAGCACTCAAAAGTCAGAATTCAGCAATCGGAGTTCAAAACGCGCCCTGGGCATCTGCACCGTCTCCGACCACCTCCTCACCGGCGAAGCCACCACCGCCGAGGAGCGGCAGACCACCTTCACCAAGATGATGGACGTGGCCTTCGCCATCACCTGCGGCAAATAAAAAGTTGCATCCGTGTGCAATATTTAAGTTAATATTTCGTTAAGCCGGCATAATATTAATTTCAAAAACACTCATATTATGAAGATTACCAACAAGTTGTTTGCCGAATGTCTGGGTACATTCGTGCTGGTGCTGGGCGGCTGCGGTACTGCGCTGTTCGGGCACGTCGGTTTCCTCGGTGTGGCCATTGCTTTCGGTCTCACCGTCGTCGCCATGGCCTACGGCGTGGGCCACATCAGCGGCGCCCACCTCAATCCCGCCGTCTCGTTCGGCGTGTGGGCCAACGGCCGTATGTCGTTGAAAGACATGCTCCTCTACTGGGTGGCCCAGTGTGTCGGCGCCGTCATCGCCGGTGCTGTGCTGCTCTGCATCTGGAACGCCGCCGGCCTCGGTGCCACCGGCGTCTTCGCCGCCAACGGCTACGGTGCCGAGTTCGCTGCCGCCACAGGCAATAGCGACTACCTGAGCGTCTCCATGGGTGGTGCCTTCCTGGTCGAGGCCCTGCTGACCTTCGTCTTCCTGATGGTCATTCTCGGCGTGACCGACAGCAGCCACCAGAACGGCAAGTTCGGCGGCCTGGCCATCGGTCTCACCCTGGTGCTCATCCACCTCATCTCCATCCCCCTGACCAACACCAGCGTCAACCCCGCCCGCTCGCTGAGCCAGGCCCTGTTCAGCAACGCCGAAGGCTGGAGCGCCTGCGGCCAGCTGTGGCTCTTCATCGTGGCCCCGCTCGTCGGTGCCGGCCTGGCCGGCCTGGCCTACAAGTGCCTCGCCTGCTGCAAGAGCTGCAAGGAGTAGCCTCCCGTTCCATACCTAAAAGAAGAGGTGCAACCCATATCGGCTGCACCTCTTCTTTTTTCTGTTGCCCGTCTGCCTACTCTTTCCTCACGGGTTCGCTGGTGAGGCCGATGCCGAGCTTCTTGAAGATTTTGCGGTCCACTTCGCTGGTCATCACTGTTGTGTGCACCTGGCAGCCGTCGAGCATCGGCAGGCAGTCCAGCGCGCGGCGGCAGTTGTCGTCCAGCAGGCTCAAAATCGACAGTGTGACGAGCACCTCGTCGGTGTGCAGGCGGGGATTGCTGCCGTGGAGCATGGAGACTTTGGTGTGCTGGATGGGCTCGATCATCTTCTGCGAGATGAGCTTCACCTCGTGGTCGATGCCCGCCAGGTGCTTCAGCGCGTTGAGCAGCAGGGCGGCGCAGGCGCCGAGGAGGTCGCTTGTCTTGGCGGTGATGAGGGTGCCGTCCTGCAGCTCGATGGCGGCGGCATGCACACCCGTTTGGTCGCGCCGCTCCTTGGCGGCTAGGGTCGTGCGGCGGTCGTCGGTCGAGATTTTGGCCTGCTTCATCAGCAGCGCTATCTTGTTCACCTCGTTCTGGCTCGATTTGCCTTCAGCGTAGCTGCAGAGGGCGGTGTAGTAGCGGCGGATGATTTCATCCTTCGACGCCTGGCAGCACACCTCGTTGTCCGAGATGCAGAATCCCGCCATGTTGACACCCATGTCCGTGGGCGACTTGTAGGGATTTTCGCCATAGATGCCCTCGAACAACGCGTTCAGCACGGGATAGATTTCGATGTCGCGGTTGTAGTTGACTGCCGTCTCGCCGTAGGCTTCGAGGTGGAAGGGGTCGATCATGTTCACGTCGTTGAGGTCGGCGGTGGCGGCTTCGTAGGCGATGTTGACGGGGTGTTTGAGCGGGATGCTCCAGATGGGGAAGGTCTCGAACTTGGCGTAGCCGGCCTTCACCCCGCGCCGGTTCTCCTGGTAGAGCTGGCTGAGGCACACCGCCATCTTGCCGCTCCCGGGCCCCGGGGCGGTGATGACCACCAGTGGCCGCGTGGTCTCCACGTAGTCGTTCTTCCCAAACCCCTCGTCCGAGGCGATGAGCTCCACGTTGGTGGGGTACCCCTCTATTATATAATGATAATACACATTTATACCCAGCCGCTCCAGCCGCTCGCGGTAGGCCGTGGCGCTGGGCTGGCCGCTGTAGTGGGTGATGACAACGCTGTTCACCACAAAACCCCGCTGCACGAAGGCGTCGCGCAGGCGCAGCACATCGACGTCGTAGGTGATGCCCAGGTCGCCGCGCACCTTGTTGGTCTCGATGTCGTGGGAACTGATAACAATCACAATTTCAGCGTCGTCCTTCAGCTGCGTCAGCATCTTCAGCTTGCTGTCGGGCTCGAACCCGGGCAGCACGCGGCTGGCGTGGTAGTCGTCGAACAGCTTGCCACCGAATTCCAGATACAGCTTGTTGCCGAACTTGCCGATGCGTTCTTTGATGTGCTCGGATTGTATCCGCAGATACTTCTCGTTGTCAAAACCTTGTTTCATAAATACACATTTTTCTGGCCAAATCGCTTGTTGTTCAACCAGTTGTTGATAATATAATGATGTCTTGTTTCACGGCAAAGGTAAGATTTTTTTTCCGATGTGCAGAAAAAAAGTTCGCCCTGTGGAAAAAAAGTCGTACTTTTGCAGCCTTAAAACCCAGTGCGCCATGTTCGATGTAAGAATCACCGCCCTGCGCAAGGCGGACTATAAGGACCTGCAGCTTCTCCTCGAGAACCCCCTCGAGCAGCCCTGCTGCGTCGCCCTCGGCCAGCAGTGGCTCAGCCGCGGTGGCGCGATGCCCGAGGGCATGTGCGACAGCGCGTGGGAGAGCATGCGCTGGTTTGTCGAGGAGTTGGCGGCCGGCCGCGGCAACTTCTACGACGGCTGGATGCAGAACCCCCACTCGGCCATGATCAGCTGCAACGACGGCTTCCGCCCCGTCAGCTTCCTCCTCGAGCGCGTGGAGTGATATTTTTTTTGTTGCCGATTGCAAAAAAAGTTGTATTTTTGCAGCGCTATATTTCATTGCACAAAAACAAAAAAACATACTTATGTCAAAGAATAACAAGCTTGTTTCCAAAAGTGGCTATCAGTGGAAGTTCAGCATGGTCGGCGGTGTGGCACGCGTCAATATCGAGACCGCTGCCGACATAGCCCACCTCCACGAGCTGGACCAGAAGCTCTGGACCGTCCTCAGCTGCCCCGTCAAGGGGCTCGAGTTCGACGAGAAGACCCTCGCCATGCTCGACTCCGACAAGGACGGCCGCATCCGCGTCAACGAAATCATCGCCGCCGCCGAGTGGCTCAAGAAGGTGCTCCGCGACCTCAACTACCTCCTCCAGGGCCGCGACCACATCGCCTTCGCCGACATCCAGCCCGACACCGACGAGGGCAAGCAGGTGCTCGACTCCGCTCGCCTCATCCTCAAGGCTTTGGGGCTGGAGAAGGAGGACATCTCGCTCGCCGAGGTGGTGGAATACATGGCCATCTTCGAAGAGAAATGCCGCGCCGAGTACACGGCCCAGAATGCCGAGCCCTTCGAGCCACCCTTCGGCGACAAGAGCGACGACGCCGAGGCCGCCGTGAACGCCGTCCGCGCCAAGGTGGCCGACTATTTCATGCGCTGCAAGCTCGTCCAGTTCGACGCCGACGCCGCCCAAGCGCTCGACGTGCAGGTGGAGCGCATCGCCGCCATCAGCGCCAACAACCTGAGCGACAACATCGAAGAGATTTCCACCTACCCCCTGGCGCGCCCCAACAAGGAGGCCCTCCTGCCCCTCGTGGACGGGCTCAACCCCGCCTGGAAATCCGCCGTCGCCTCGGTCAAGGAGCTCGCCGCCCTCGAGGGCGACAGCATCAACGAGGACGACTGGAACGCCCTCGTCTCCAAGGTCGACGCCTACACCGCATGGAAGGCCGCCGGCGAGACCGCCATGAACGAGGCCGTCGCCGCTCGCCTCGAGGAGCACAGCGCCGCCTTCGCACCCGTGGAGAAACTGCTGCGACTCTGCCGCGACTACTTCACGCTGCTCCACAACTACGTGGTCTTCAAAGATTTCTATAATCGCGCCGTCGGCTCCGAGGCCGTCTTCCAAGCTGGCAAACTCTATATCGACCAGCGCTGCTGCGAGCTCTGCGTCAAAGTGGCCGACATGGGCAAGCAGCTCGCTTCGGCCGGCCTGAGCGGCATGTATATCCTCTACTGTCACTGCGTCTCCAAAGCCGGTCTGGGCGAGATGGACATCGCCGCCGTTGTCACCGCCGGCGACATCCGCAACTTCCGCGAGGGCAAGAACGGCGTCTTCTACGACCGCCACGGCCAGGACTGGGACGCCACCGTCACCAAAATCATCGACAACCCCATCTCCGTCGGACAGGCCTTCTGGAGCCCCTACCGCAAGTTCGGCAACTGGGTGACCGACAAAATCAGCAAGAGCGCCGAGGAGAAGGAGAGCAAGCAGTTCGACAACATGACCGCCAAGGCCGACACCACCACCACCGACCTGGCCGCCAAGGCCGCCGACGGCAAGTCCGCCGACCCCGCCGCCGCCCCCAAGCCCGCCTTCGACATCGCCAAGTTCGCCGGCATCTTCGCCGCCATCGGCCTCGCCGTCGGCGCCGTCGGCATGGCGCTGGCCGCCGTGGCCAAGTTCCTCGTCTCGGCGTGGTACAACCCGCTGATTGCCATCGCTTTGGTGGTCATCGTCATCAGCGGCCCCTCCATGCTCCTGGCCTGGCTCAAGCTCCGCAAGCGCAACCTCGGCCCCGTCCTCAACGCCAACGGCTGGGCCATCAACTCGATGGTGAAGGTCAACACCACCTTCGGCTCCATGCTCACCCAGGTGGCCAAGTATCCCAAGGCCGTCGGCAAAGACCCCCTGGCCGACAAGAAGATGGCCTGGTGGAAGAAGTGCCTGCTGTGGCTCATCGTGCTGGCTGCCATCGCCTTGGCCGTCTTCAAGCTGACGCAGCACCGCTGGCCCTGGCAGCCCAAACCCCTGTCGGTGGAAGAACTGGTAGTTGGAATCGAAGAGCCCGCACCCGTCGAGACCGCCCCCGTGGCCGAAGATCCCGCTCCCGAAGAGGCTCCCGTCGAAGAGCCCGCTGTCGAATGAGGCCTCTCATCCTTCCGCTTCTGCTCCTGATGACCACCCTCTCGGTTCAAAGTCAATCAACTGGGTTCTCCACTTTCACCGCCGCCTGGTGGAACGTGGAGAACCTCTTCGACACGCGCGACGACCCCCGCACCGCCGACGACGACTTCACCCCCCGCGGCGACTACCACTGGACCCGCCGCAAGCTGAACGACAAAATCCAAGGGCTCTACAAAACCCTCCTCGAAATGGAGCTGCCCGACGTCGTGGGCCTGGCCGAGGTGGAGAACGCCTACGTCCTGCGCGAGCTCTGCAACGGCACACCCCTGCGCGAGGCCGGCTACCGCTATGTCCACTACGACTCGCCCGACCGCCGCGGCATCGACTGCGCTCTCCTCTACCGCCGCGACCGCTTCCGCGTCATCTACAGCCGTCCGCTACGCGTATCCGACTCGGCGTCAGGGTTCTACACGCGCGACATCCTACAGGTCGAAGGCCTCACGCCCGAAGGCGACACCGTGGTCCTTTTCCTCAACCACTGGCCCTCCAAGCGGGGTGGGGAAGAGGCCGACCGGCACCGCATGCGCATAGCGCAAAAGCTTCGAAGCCAGATGCTTCGCCTACACAAGCGCTACCCCCAGGCCGCCATCATCGCCCTCGGCGACATGAACTCCACCGCCGACGAACCCGCCATCGCCGACGGCATGGGCTTCCGCGGCGACTCCGTCAACCCCGACGGCATCCGCAACCTCGACTACCGCCTACCCTCCGACTGGGGCAGCCACAAGTTCCAAGGCCAGTGGCGCTACATCGACGCCGTCTTCTTCCTCGCCGACCAGAGCTGGACCGTCCGCAAACTCAAGCTCATACGCTTCGACCACCTCCTCACCCTCGAGGACCGCCGCCCCGGCGTCCGCCCCCGACGCACCAACCAGGGCCCCCGCTACGAAGGCGGCCTCAGCGACCACCTCCCCCTCCTGCTCCGCATCTCGCGCACGCAGCCTTCGGAATTGATTGATAGATAGATACTTCGTTGGCGAGCATCGCCCGTCGCTGCCCACGGTGAAGGCATAGACGTGGGTGCTTTCAGGCGTCCACCCGTCCGGCAGCGCCAGCCGCACGCGGCCTGTCGCAACATCCACTCTTTCAGCCATTATGCTCTCCCCGCACACCGCATTGTAGGCCACCACCTGCACCTGCGCGCCCAGCAGACGGCTATTGCGCTCGAAATCAATCGTCAGCACACCGTCCGCCAAGCGGCATCCCCCGTAGGCCATCCGTGGCATCGTGCCGGACGACAGTTGCAGCCGGCTGTAGTCAACCGCCACGTCCGTAAAGTGCTGTTTGTTAAGTTGCAGGAACACATTCCCCTCGGTCAGCCCCGCCCGCTGCGCCCGCTCGCGCAGGCCGAGGCGGATGGCGCCCAGCAGTTGCGACGAAGCCATGATCATCGCCTTGAACCGGCTCCGCTGCTCCAGCTGCGCCGCCGATTTCCTGTCCTTTATATTCGGCTGATATGCACGCACATACCAACCCCCGCGGCGGTAGTATCCCACCACCGTACCCACGCGGCCGCTGAAGCCGCCCAAAATGCCCATTTCAATCTTTGCCATATACTGCTGTATTTACTTTTAACGGCGAATTACTCGAACCCCCAATCCGCGCCAGCCTTCGAGTAATCAGCCCCAAATTTCATGCCGCGCCAGCCTTCGTTTAATTCGCCCAATTTGCCGTTCCAACCCCCTTAACGCGGAATTTGCCAGAATATTGCATGCCCTCCCCTAGAAAATAAAAAGAGGAGCAAAACCTATAGCCTGCCACTCCCTGGCTGTCAGCCACTTGCCTCGCAAGAAAATGTCCGGTTTTTTTATTTTTTTTCAAAAGATTTCCGCCGTTTTCCAAAAAGTTCGTATCTTTGCATTTCCTTTTGATAAGTAAAATTAATCTAAAATAGTATGACACAAAACGCTATCACAACCCTGCGCGACAGCGCCGCCATGCGCTGGATTGCGCTGCTGCTCCTGGCCCTGGCCATGTTCTGCAGCTACATCTTCATGGACATCCTGTCTCCCATCAAGGACCTCATGCAGGAAACCCGCGGCTGGGACAGCCTCGCCTTCGGCACCATGCAGGGAGCCGAGACGTTCCTCAACGTCTTCGTCTTCTTCCTCATCTTCGCCGGCATCATCCTCGACAAGATGGGCGTCCGCTTCACCGCCGTCCTCTCCGGCGCCGTGATGCTCGTCGGCGGCATCATCAAGTACTATGCCGTCAGCGAAAGCTTCTACGGCAGCAGCCTTGAGACCTGGTTCACCAACAACCTCAACTACATCCCCCTCTTCGACGAGCTCGGCGTCTCGCCCTTCTACCGCGGCATGCCCGCCTCGGCCAAACTGGCCGCCGTGGGCTTCATGATCTTCGGCTGCGGCTGTGAGATGGCTGGCATCACCGTCTCGCGCGGTATCGTCAAATGGTTCAAAGGCCGCGAGACGGCCCTCGCCATGGGCTCCGAGATGGCACTGGCACGCCTCGGTGTGGCCACCTGCATGATTTTCAGCCCCTACTTCGCCAAGCTCGGCGGCCAGGTCGAGGTCTCCCGCTCCGTCGCCTTCGGCGTCGTCCTCCTCTGCATCGCCCTGATGATGCTCATCGTCTACTTCTTCATGGACAAGAAACTCGACGCCCAGACCGGCGAAGCCGAAGAGAAGGACGACCCCTTCAAAATCTCCGACATCGGCCGCATCCTCTCCTCCCTCGGCTTCTGGCTCGTCGCCCTCCTCTGCGTCCTCTACTACTCCGCCATCTTCCCCTTCCAGAAATATGCCGTCAATATGCTCCAGTGCAACCTCACGCTGACCGAGGCCGACCCCAACACCTTCTGGGGCGGCGAGTCCGTCACCTGGGTACAGTACATCCTCATGCTCGTCGTCGCCATCGCCTCCTTCACCAGCAACTTCATGAAGCAAAACAAAGGCCTTAAGTACGGCCTCATGGGTCTCGCTGTCGTCGCCCTCGTCGTCTACTGCTACATGGGCTACATGCGCGGCACCGCCGAGACCATCTTCGCCGTCTTCCCCCTCCTCGCCGTCGCCATCACCCCCATCCTCGGCAACTACGTCGACCACAAAGGCAAGGCTGCCTCCATGCTCATGATTGGCTCCATATTGCTGGTTCTCTGCCACCTCACCTTCGCCTTCATCCTCCCGATGTTCAAGGGCTCCGCCGTCGGCGGCACCATCGTCGCCTACGTCACCATCCTCGTCCTCGGCGCCTCCTTCTCCCTCGTCCCCGCTGCCCTCTGGCCCTCCGTGCCCAAGCTCGTCGACGAGAAGATCATCGGCTCCGCCTACGCCCTCATCTTCTGGATTCAGAACATCGGCCTCTGGCTCTTCCCCCTGCTCATCGGCAAAGTGCTCAACAGCACCAACCCCGAAGGCACCGCCGCCACCGAGCTCGACTACACCTGGGCCCTCGTCATGCTCGCCGCCCTCGGTATCGCCGCCCTCCTCATCGGCATCTACCTCAAGGCTGTCGACAAGAAGAAAGGCCTCGGCCTCGAAGAGCCCAACATCAAGTAAAAAAGTAAGCTTGTTTTCATAATGCGGAGCCCAGGCTGCAACGGCCTGGGTTCCGTTTTTTAGGGTCGAAATGTTAAAAAATACACTTTTTAACATCTTTTAACAAAGGAAATTTGGTCTGTGTGTACTAATGGTTGTACTTTTGCACTGCGATTAATATTCATTTAAATAACTTGCACCATGAAAAATCTAGCCCTCGCAGCCATCGTGACTGCCGCAGCATTCGCCTCGTGCGCTTGCTCCAAACCCGAAAAGCGGGTCATCGAGTTCACCGCCCTGCCCCAGGCAGCGCAGACCTTCGTCCAGACGCACTTCGCCGACAAGCAGGTCGCCATCGTCTACCGCGACCGCGAACTGTTCGACAAAGACTATGAAGTCATCTTCATGGATGGCTCCAATGTCGACTTCAACGGCAGCGGCACTTGGACCGAAGTTGAGGACCGCGACGCCAACGGCGTGCCCACGGCCATCATCCCTGCCGCCATCCAGGAGTATGTGACTGCCCGCCACCCCGGCCAGTACATCGTCGAAATCAGCAAGGACACCTACGGCTACGACGTCGAACTCAACACCACCATCGAGCTCGAGTTCAACAAGTCCGGCCAAATCCGAGGCTACGACGACTAAACGCCGCCGGCAAAAAAAAGAGAGCGGGCGCCCCGTCGGGGCACCCGCTCTCTTTCTCTGTGATGCTTTACATGGCGGCTTCGGCCACGGCGAGCATCTTGTCGGTGTCGGGGCTCTGGGCCTCGGTGCTCTCGGGATACTTCTGGCGGATCTGCTTCAGGCAGTCGGCGGCCTTCTTGTTGTCGCCCAGCATGATGTAAGCCACGCCAGCTTTGAAGAGGGCGGCGGGGGCGGTGACGGCGTTGTCGCCGGCCTTGGCGGCGTCGACATACTTCTTGGCGGCGTCGGCGGTGTTGCCCTGCTCCATGGCGGCGTCGGCCTGGCCCATGAGGGCTATGGCCTTGGTGAAGAGGTCTTTGCCACTGTATTTACCCAGCCACTTGTCGGCCTCGGCATAGTTGCCCAGCTGCAGGTTGGCCACGCCGGCATAGTACTTGGCCAGGTTGCCGGCCTTGGTGGAGCCATAGCTGTCGATGACCGCGAGCAGGCCGCGGTGGTTGTCGTCGCCGTCAAGGGCTTTCTGGTACTCGCCATTGAGGAAGTACTGCTCGGCGGCGAAGAGCTCGGCGGAGGCGCGCTGCTCGCGCGGCTGCTTGTACCATTTGTAGTAGCCAAAGATGGCCAGCGCCACAAGCAGTATGCCCACCACCACGCCGATGATGATTTTCTGGTTCTTCTGGATGAATTCTTCGGTGCGGGTAATCACGTTACCCATCTCGGTGTTTTTCTCTTCGATTTGCTCTTTCATTATTTTATGCTGTTTTTTCGTTTCAAAAGGGTGTGAAATTTGAAATGCAAAAGTACGAAAAAATTAAAAAACAGAGGCTGGAAATTGAAAAATATTTTCCCACAGCCCTGTTTATGAAAAAAAAAGAAAAAAGTTTCCGCCTGATTGTTAGTGGTTTATGTGTGCATGGCCATGTGCGTGTGCAGATTTTTTTTTTTTATAAATATATTTTACATATCTTTGCAGTGTCAAAAAATATACTGCTATGGACACTAAAACTAAATATTTGGGCCTCGAACTGAAGAGTCCGAT
>Ga0256406_1000332_pt1 | contig 89009 bp, 69 predicted proteins | sample RumenRJG_03DNA_FD_185986 | JGI IMG/M metagenome (GOLD analysis project Ga0256406, IMG submission 185986) | Bovine rumen microbial communities from Lethbridge, Alberta, Canada - RJG_03 | ecosystem: Host-associated > Mammals > Digestive system > Stomach > Rumen | place: Canada: Alberta | collected...
GCCCTATTTATTCCTAAATCCTTTGATTATCAAGCAATAACGTGATTCATCCACATTGAGATAATGCAATGATATAACTCTGTCATAAAATAATCACTGGCTTGATTTGAATGTGTTGTATGATAGTCTTGATTCTAATGCTGTTCCGGGGCACAGACTCTTGACTTTGCGTACCAATCTTGTGCACGATTTACTTGCTGTTCCTAACTTCGGCTTTGTTCCGATGGGGAACATCCGGGCTGAGTTCTTCCCTCGCCGTGGTCACCTTTCTCTGAATATTGGTACATCCTACGCTCTCTATCACCACAAGAACCGCCACAAGTTCTTCGAGATTCGTGACTTACTACGACTATCATGGACGTCCATCCCTCTTCAAACAGCGTGATGACCATTTCTCGTGGTTCGGACCTACAAATGTCGGCATACAACTATCCTACGACATCTTCAGGTATAAGCAGAAGGGAGGCAAATAATGAGACATTCATCATTAATTATAGTTCCGATGGCGGCAACATTGCTTCTGTCGGGATGCATTGAGCCTGACCTTCATTTGGCTGCCGAGAGCGATAACCGACTGCATGTAGAGCTGGTTACAGACACTTCACTGCACACTCCGTACACTGTCGGTATTGATATTGAAGAAGCGGGCATTGTATATGATTGTGATGCTGATTCCGAGCGTGTTACTAGTGTCGTCGTGACTCTTCGACCGCTTGTTTATTGCCTTCGAATGGAAATAATGAAAAACAAACTATCATACATTATATTATTGACCGCTGTTGGTATGAGCTCTTGCTCGTCGGAAGACTCAACAGCGGTCAATCCTGATATACCCGAGGACAAAGCCGAGGCTGTCGGCTGACAGTGCCGACCATAAAGTTACGACCATCCACAATGCCTCTATTTATATTCCGCCTTACACTGTCAGTGGGTCTACACGGGAGCCGTTGGCAATGTGGCAAAGCGGACGGCGGTATGTCTGTCATTTCCGGATTACAAATAGTGTCAGCGGCTCTACCGACCCGGCTGAGGTTATCGACCCGAGCGGAACGAATCCTACCAAGGGCATTGAACTTGTAGATTTCGACGTCTATGTTACTGACCCGGTAACACATACTTACAGGCGCACAACTATTCCTACTATTACAACGGGAATAGAAGACCCTGATTTACCGGCGGATTCCAAGCGGAATCTGTTCTGATTTTCCTGACGAAATATATTTACACGAAAATAGTACGGAAACGAATAAAGCGTAAAAGATACCCAATTACATTCTAATTGGGTATCTTTTACGCTTTAATTGGGTATCTTTTACGACCTAATTGGGTATCTTTTAGAATTAGTACCACTGAACGGCATTGCTTATACCGCTGCGCTTGTCGTATTTGAGGGCATCGGTAAGTGTTGCGGCGTTACAGCGGAACGTGAAGTTGTAGCTTGTGTACGGGCGGAGAACTATCGATGCGCTCATGTTGAAGCAGTGGAGGTCACGGCTGAGACTGGCGGTGGTCATACTCAGGTCGTGGTTGTCGAAGTCGTAACCGCTGGCGAACGTAATGTTCCAACCGTCACTGATGCGGACGTTTCCGCTGACGTTCAGTGTCTGGGTGAACTTATACGGATAGCGCATCTTCTTGTAATTGAACTTGTTTATATCGGTGTTCTCACGCATTGTGATACCGTAGCCGAAGGTCAGCGACCATGGCATTGAGAACAGCATGTAGCCATCCTCGTCGGTCTCGGCTATATTGCCGCTCTTCTTCTTGGCGTTGTGCTTTCCTTTCTCCATCACGTCGTCGACGTTTGACTCTATGTCGGTGTCAACACCCTCGCCGTCGTCATAGCCGTCGTCTTTGTCCTCGTCGTCGCCGTGTCCGAACCATTTTTTGAGTTTCTCGGGGTTGAGGGTGAACGAAATGTTCTGGCTGAATCCCTGGAAGCGCGGCATGCGGTGGAAGTGGAACTCGGTATGATTGCCGACGTATGGGCGACCGTTCTCGTCGAGTTCGTAAGCGTACATCGAGAAGCGGGCGTTCATGGAGAAGGTGTAGTTCTTCCACCATTTGAGACGCAGGCGGACTGTCGGGTCGCTCCAGCGGTGGGTAGCCGCAGCGGCATTGTATGACATGTTCAGTCCCAGCTCATCGATGATGCTTATCTTCTTGACACCGGTAGAGTCCTTGTCGCTCTTTATCTTGGCTTCGATGTTGTTTGATATGTCGAAGGAGATGTTCTTTGTCTGTCCGCGGCCCGGATAGCCATAGAGTGAGCCTTCGTATGGCGAGTACTCGACGTAGTGGAGCTGTCCGTTGGCATCGGTGTACTGATAGCTGTCGTAATAGCCATAGCGGCTCGCACTGAAGTCAGGTGCATAGCTGAAGCTTACCTGCGGGGTTATGACGTGGCGGATAGCCTGGATCTTGTCGCCGAATATCTTGCGGTTAGGAATCCAGAATCCATAAATCTTCGTGCTTGCAGAGACGGCGAGGTTCCAGTTGTAGATGTTGTGGAAACCGTTTACAGTGTCTCGGACTTCCGTCTGTGTGGCTTCATCCCATGAGCGGTTGACCTTCTGGAGGTACATGCGGTCGTAGAAATTGAACGATGGCGACACGTTGATGTAGTTGAACAGCGTGAAGTTTGCCTGAATAGGTATGCTGTGGTTCCATCCGTTGCGCCAGTCACGGGCAAGGTTGGAGTGCAGAAGCTGGTCTTCCTTGGTGTTGATGGAGTTGCTGATCTGTCCTGTGTAGCTCATGGAGATCTTCTCATACCAGCGTTCCTTTCCGGCGGCATGCTTGCGCTTGAACGGGTAGAAACGGCTGATGTTGATGTTGAGGTCAGGCAGTGTCATCGCAATTGTTGAGTCACGCATGTTCTGGCTTAGGTTGGTCGTTGCGCTGAGCGACATGCCTATGCTTGAGAATGACGTGCTCCAGCTCACGGATGATGTACGGGTCGACTGTGTCATGGTCTGCGGGTTGTACATACTGGTGAGGTTGTTGCGCTCATAACTGGATGTGGCGAAGTTGACACTTGCTGACAGGTTGCTGAACGGGTTTGCCTTGGCATCCTGACGGTGGCTCCACTGTATCTTGAAACTGGTCTGCTTGGCATAGTCAGGCATTCCCTTGTCGCCGGTACGTGTGTCCTGATAGCTGAAGTAGAATGAGCCGCTGTAGCGGTAGCGCTTGCGGTAGTTGCTGGCTGCGCTCAGTCCCCATGAGCCCTGGGTGTATATCTCGCCGAGGAGCTTGAGGTCCCATTTGTCGCTTATGGCAAAGTAGTAACCTCCGTCACGCAGGTAGAATCCGCGGTCGTTCTCATCGCCATAGCTTGGCATGATGAATCCAGAGGAATATTTCTTTGAGAATGGGAAGAAGCCGTAAGGAATAGCCAGTGGCAGCGGTACGTCGGCTACAACGAGATATGCCGGTCCGAAGACGACGTCCTTGTTAGGGCGCACCTTCGCACGGCTCAGTGCAATGTAGAAGTCTGGGTGTGGCTTGTCGCAGGTGGTATAGCGTCCGTGCTGCATATAGATGATTCCGGAGGAGTCGCGCTTGGCTATCTCGCCACGCATGAATCCGTCGTCCTGAGCGGTATAAACCTGGCTTATAAGTCCCTTCTTGGTCTTGAAGTTATAAGCCATCGTGTCGCTCTGGTACTCGTCGGATCCCATCTTGAACACTGGGGCACCCTTGATGGTGTCGCCGTCGTTCTCGTCACGGAATGCCTGGGTGGTGTCCTTGACGCCGGTCGCACGGACAAGGCTGCTGTCAAGGCTTACGTAGACTTTCTCACTCTTGAGGTTCATGTTCTCGTAATCGACGTTGGAGGAACCATAAAGATAGGCGATGCCTGTCTGGGCGTCATAAACAATTGAGTCGTTGGCTGAATACTTCACCGGTGCTTCGATACCGTTGCTTTTGGCTTTCTGGATACTGTCACGGCGTAATGAGTCGTCGACAGCCTTGTTGTGCGCGGCTATAGCCTGGTGGAGAGAATCGAGCACAACGGTATCTTTCTTCACGGAATCGGAGGCTTCGCCTGCCTTTACTCCCTGAAGAATCTTGTGTGTGTCAACATTAACGGTATCGTTGACGGAAGAAAATAATGGTGAAGAGTTCAAACCATATATATTACCCTCAGCCGCTATAACCATAACGACTGAAATAATAAGCAATATGATAGTGGTTCTTGTGCGCATTGCTAAACAATCGGCAAAGTTACACAAAACTTTGTAGTTAGAACGTTCTAATTAGAACTTTTTTTGTTAAATCCCGCTTTTTAACCTCGCTAAGGTGTATTTCCTCTTTTTACTTTTTTGCCTTTTTACTTTTCTATTTGCCTTCTGCTTCTTTTTACCTTTTTACTTTTTTACCTTTTTGCCTTTCCTCAAAGAGTTCGTGCCACTCGTGGAAACGTTCCAACCCTTCCTTTCCAAACTTTGCAAGACTGCGTTCGGCCTGTTCGTAAGTTTTTTCGGCTGTTGGATGGGACTTGCTGTAGAACTTGTCGGCATAGCAGATAAGCTTTTCTTCGAGTGTTTCAGGTAAGAAGTCCTGATGGGGCAGGGGAAGATTCTGGCTGATAATCTCGTTCTTGGTAAGTCCGGCACCGGTGTGGCGTTCACAGACACGGGCGTGGCGTGGATAGCCTTCGGCACGCATTATCTTTCCGCCGATAAGTCCGTGGCAGATGTAAGGCTCTGTGCCAAAGCATTCTATTCCCGGTGCATTGCAACGGAATATCCCGATGTCGTGGAGCATTGCCGCCTCAATAATAAACTGGCGGTCCATCTTCAGTTCGGGATGGGCATCACAAATACTCACAGCACGCTTCATTACGAGCGTGCTGTGAGTTATGAGAATCCAGCGGAGCTTATTGTCCGCCGGATAATATTTGTCTATAATAGAGCCTACCCAAGCCCTCCCGCATGGGAGGGATGTTGAAATGCTTGATAAACTCTCCATTTTCTGTTCATATTTGACCTACCCAAGCTAATGTTTAACTTAGAAATTAAACATCCCCTCCAAGCGGAGGGGCTTGGGGAGGCTTTTAGTCTTCTCTCTGTATATAAGCGATTACATCGCCCTTGCGAACCTTAGAGCCTTGCTTGGCATCGATTTCGACAAGCTTGCCACCGAGGTCGGCAGGTACTGTGACGAACTCGCCCCAAGGTGCCTGAATGTAGCAGAATGCATCGCCTTCCTTGTATTCCTTGCCAATGAACGGCTCAACAGCTGGTGCTGCTTCGCCATCGCCCTGGAACTCCCAGAATATCTGTCCCTTGACAGGAGCAACGATAGCGTCAGCCTTAGCGTGCTTGAATGCTATTGCCTCCTCTGGAGAAACCTTTGCACCCTCACGTGCGTCCTTTGCCTTCTGAAGGTCGGCGAGGAAGTTCTTCTTAGCCTGACCGCTCTTGTAGTTACGGTACTGCTCTGGATGCATGGCGAGCTCGAAGAGTTCCTCATCATCCTTACCGAAGTCCCAACCGTTCTTCTTCATTTCCTCACGGAACTCAGGAAGCTTGTTCTCAAGCAGAGTATGAGGGTCAACATCGGTGAACTCACGGCCTTGCTTCTTTGCAAGTTCCTTAAGCTCAGGAGCAATCTCGCCAGGAACCTTACCGCTCTTTCCGAGAATCATACCCCACATATTGTCGTCCATCATAACGAAACGACCCTTGCCCTGCTCCATAGTAAGGAGGTTCATGAGGGCAATGTTCTTTGTATACTGTGAGAATGGAGTTACAAGTGGTGGATAACCGACACGTGGCCATACGTAAGCTACCTCGTCGAAGAGCTTGATAAGCAGGTCGTCCATAGAGTATTCCGGCTCGCCCTTCTTCTTGCGGAGGTGGTTGATGGTTTCACGCATACCGCCGAGGTCTGCCATCATACTTCCCATCATACCGCCAGGAAGTCCGCAGGTAAGGAGAAGTGAAGACATAATCTTGTTGCCCGGGTTGATGAAGTAGCCCAGCCACTCGTCGATGAACTCCTGAGTGAGGGCACGAGCTTCCATGTAAGCGCTCATGTTAATCTCAGGAACATCGAAGCCTGCGTGCTTCAGCATGCTCTGAACAGAGATAACGTCCGGATGAACCTTACCCCAAGCCAATGGCTCGATAGCTGTATCGATGATGTCGGCACCATTCTGGCAAACCTCAAGGATACTTGCCATTGACAGACCCGGACCTGAATGCCCGTGATACTCGATGACAATCTCAGGATGCTTGTCCTTGATCATCTTTGTAAGCTTGCCAAGGAATGCCGGCTGACCGATACCTGCCATATCCTTAAGGCAGATCTCCTCAGCGCCTGCCTCAATCTCCTGGTCGGCTAGCTTGCTGTAGTATTCGAGTGTGTGAACCGGTGATGTGGTAATACAAAGTGTGCCCTGAGGGGTCATGCCTGCCTCTTTAGCCCACTTGATTGACGGTGCAATATTGCGAATGTCGTTCAGTCCATCGAAGATACGTGGAATGTCCACACCCTGAGCGTGCTTAACCTTATACATCATCTGGCGAACATCGTCAGGCACCGGATACATGCGCAGTGCGTTAAGACCACGGTCGAGCATGTGGGTTTTGATTCCAACCTCATTGAAAGGCTTGCAGAATGCACGGACGGCATCGTTAGGATTCTCGCCGGCAAGCAGCTGAACCTGCTCGAAGGCACCGCCGTTAGTCTCCACACGTGAGAAACATCCCATCTTAATTATAACGGGAGCTATACGCTCCAACTGGTCCTTGCGTGGCTGGAATTTTCCAGAACTCTGCCACATGTCCCGGTAAACGAGACTGAACTGAATTTTCTTTCCCATTGAAATGAAATATCTTTTATTCTTGATTTCGAAAAGCGTCCACTGTGCCTACTATGCACTATGGGTGTGCAAAATTACCTAAAAAAATCCAATTAGTAGCTCATGCAACTCAATTTTTGCAACTTTTGACTTGTATTTTGAGCAATTTTGCATTACCTTTGCACGAAATATCCAATGTGAGCAATAACAAAAGGACTTAAATGAAGAAACTTCCAATATTAATCATTGCACTCATGACGCTGTTTGTTGCTGCTTGTGCTGACAAGGTTGAAGGTGACAAGGGAGCCATTGATAATGACGAGCGGGTGAAAGGCGACCACACTATCTACGGTCTGGCTTGCGACGGAACTAGTGATTCCACTCTCGTGCTGCTTCCAAACGAAGGCGGCGACCCTGTGTCTTATGATATTCTCAATGCTACCAGAAACAAACAGATATTCGGCAGTTTGTCAATAGGCGACTGGGTCGGACTGATGGTAAATCCTAAGAACAAGAAGGAGGCAACAATGGTTGTTGACCTTGACGAGCTTAAGGGTACATGGACATTCCAGGTTATTCCGAAGGTTAAGCCGACTCCGACAATGACAGCCGAGGAAGCCGAAGCCGCAATGAGTGATTCCATGAAAGCCATTTACATGGTTCCTCGTGAATATGGATTCACACTAAAGCGCCATTATCAGGCTAGTCCTGTAGGACGTATCATAAAGGAGAGCACGCTCAACGATGATAGCCCTGTCACTTACCCGCAGGTAACGGTCTACACCAGTTGGCATATCATCAATGGACGACTCTATCTTTACAAGGATACCGTTGACGATAATGGCAAGCGGATTCCACAGAACAAGGTCGGATATGACGATGGCACTTTCGTTTATCTGGGTACCGACTCAATGGCTGCCCTCTTCGGAAAGAAAGTCATGCAGTACCATCGCAAGGCTAACGCCATGGAAGCCAACGCACAGGCTCAGGCTGCAGAGCATAAGGCAAGTGCAGCAGACACTATTAAAAAATGAAAGATTGAAAGAATGAAATATTGAACGAATGAAATAAAGATTGAAAAATGAAAAGGATATTGATAGCAACGGCTCTTGCCGTTCAGATATTGACAGCATGTGGACAGGGCACATCAAGTCAAAAGACTAACAACAATACAGTCAACACCGCTAGTGCCGTTGAGCATGATACAGCGTGGTACAGCAGCAGAGTCTCAGAGGTAGTGTCTCAGATAAACGATCTGATGAAGGAAATCCAGACTGTAGCTAATGCCACACCTTCGGCTGAGCGTGATGCGCAGATTGCAAGCATAAATTCTCGGGGCGACAGCCTTGAAACCGAGTACAAAGGGCTTATCCTTGAGATAGCTAAGAAGTACAAGAAGACAACTTATCCTGCTAAGTTCTTGGGTGGCGAGACTGCTTACTACTTTGACTATGATGAACTGAAAGAAATCTGTGACCCAAAGAGCGGATATTATAATGAACCGCAGATGAAACTTGCAAAGCGACTGTTTGCCGCAATTGAGAAGCGTCATCCTGGTAAGCAATATTCCGACCTTGTAATGCCCGACATGACAGGCAAGACAGTGAAACTATCCGACTATGTTGGCAAGGGCAAATATGTACTTATTGACTTCTGGGCTTCGTGGTGTGGACCTTGCCGACAGGAGATGCCTAACGTCGTCGAGGCTTACAATAAATATAAAGGTAAGAACTTCGAGATTGTCGGCATTAGCTTTGACGAAAACAAAGCCTCTTGGAAAGCTGCCGTCAAGAGCCTTGGCATGACATGGCCGCAGATGTCTGACCTGAAAGGATGGCACAGCGTTGGTGCTTCCACTTACGGCATCAACTCAATCCCTGCCAACGTCCTCGTTGATCCGAAAGGCAAAATCATTGCTATCGACCTCCGTGGCGAAGCATTGCAGAACAAGCTGGCTGAGGTCTTAAAATAAAGAAATAGATTTAACAAAGGAGATACATTTATCAAAAAAGAGTGCATCTTAATTCCATTGAGCATAAGTTGATAATGGAATTAAGATGCACTCTTTTTGTATATGAACCATCCCTATTCTTTATGCGTTCTTTATCAGCACGAACATGTAGGCGGCAAAGATGAGGACAAGGACGACTCCTTCCCAACGCTCAATGCGGAGCTTAGTGTAGGAGAAAAGCCAGAGGAGAATCATGGCGATGACCATCACAGAGAGGTCAAGGGTGGTGATGCCCTGAATGTCGAGAGGACAAATGACGCCCGTTACTCCGAGGATGAACAGAATGTTGAAGACATTGGAGCCGAGGACATTGCCAATGGCTATGCCGCTGTTGCCCTTGGATGCCGAGACAACGCTGGTTGCAAGCTCTGGCAGCGATGTGCCCATGGCGACAATGGTGAGTCCGATGATAGCCGGGTCTACACCAAGCGTTGCAGCAAGGCTTGATGCACCATTAACAAAGATGGTACTGCCACCGATAAGGCAGGCGAGCCCGACAACTATCCAGACGATAGACATCAGTTTGCTCATTGGCTTCTTCCTGGTCTCCGATTCCTCTTCTTGAATCTTTCCCGACTTTGCTTCCTTCAGTGTCATGTACATGAAGATGATGAAGAAGACGAGCATAATGACGGCGTCATACCACTGGATCTTGCCGTCGAATCCGCAGAGCATTACAAGTAGAACTGATGAGATAAGTGCAAAGGGAATGTCCTTCTTCACTGTCGATGGCAGAATGGTTATAGGTGCTACTATTGCGGCGGCTCCCACAATGAGCAGGGCGTTGAAGATGTTCGACCCGACAACGTTTCCAACTGCCATACCCGGCTGATGGTTGAGTGCAGAAACAAGGCTTGAACAGAACTCCGGCATACTTGTGCCGAAAGCTACTATTGTCAGTCCGATAACTATCTGTGGTATTCCCATTCGCTGGGCTACGGCTACTGCGCCGTCGGTCAGGCGGTCAGCGCCCCACAGAACCAATGCTATTCCAATTATTATTGCGATTATATCCATGAGGACAAAGGTACGAAAAAAGCCCGAGTGCTCACGCATTCGGGCTTTCTTTTTAAAAAAATCTAACAATCACACAATTAATATCGAAATAACACCTATTTACTAAAACCTAATCTCTTCTTTAATTATATAACTAAAACTCTCTAATAAATTCAATCCTTGCATGAATAATTGGGGTGTTTGGGTCGGGGTGGGATCCTTATCTAATCTCAATGCTTCTTGAGACCTTCTGCTCCTGCTTGCCAATCTTCGGCAGAGTGACAGTCAGGACACCATTGCTGACGCGGGCGCCGATCTTGTCGCGGTCGACATCGTCCGGCAGAATAAGAGTCTGCTCATACTTAGAATAAGAGAACTCGCGACGGAGATAATGGGCGTTCTTGTCGTTTTCGTTTTCCTCCTTCTTCTCCATCTTGATTGTCAGGTCGCCGTCGGCGTTGATATTAACGTCGAAGTCCTCCTTCTGCAGACCTGGGGCAGCGAGTTCTACTGTATATTCGTCGTTACTTTCTAATACGTTTATTGCTGGAGCCGTAGCATTAGCTTTCGGCATATTTTCATTGTTGAAGAAGTCATTGAAGACCTCTGGTAACCAATTGTTTCTATACATATCTAAAATCTCCTATTTCTATTTCTTGTTTACACCCATTAAACTGCAACCAGCGTGCCAATGGGTTCCGGCTGACATTGTGTCTGATACGTTCTGACACGATGTCAGTTTGCGTCAGCGAAATATTTGCCTTGTAACTAATTGATAATCAATGGCTTTCTAATTGGGTATCTTTTAGCCTCTAATTGGGCGTCTTTTAGCTTCTAATTGGGCATCTTTTACAACCTGTTTGGGCATTTTTTACAATGCAAGTAGTCATCTTTTGGAAAGCGATTGGTGGTGTATGACAAATTTTCAGTACCTTTGCACACATATAATATATGTACCTCGAATTTTCATCAGGTGCATTTATGTAACGAAACTCTATGCTTAAAGACGAAATAAAACTTCTTGCATTCGACGCCGACGATACCCTCTGGGACTGTCAGAGCCATTTCGCCAGTGTCGAAGAGGCATACTGCCGCTTGTTGGCGGACTACGGCACTGCCGACGAAATATCGCAGGCTCTGTTTGCAACGGAGACTGCCGACATGCCACATCTCGGCTATGGAGCCAAAGCCTTCACTATTTCGCTGGTCGAGAATGCCATACAGGTGAGCGGCGGAAATGTCACGGCTGACGTCATTATGAGGATTATAGGCCTCGGGCGGTCACTGCTTGAACTGCCGGGCGAGCCTCTGCCGGAGGTGGCTGACACTCTGTCGCAGTTGAAAAAATCGGGCAGGTATGTCATGGTGGTATTTACCAAAGGCGAAATTCTTGACCAGGAAAACAAACTCCGTCGGTCAGGACTTGACCAATATTTCGACGACGCAGTGATTGTTGCCGACAAGACGAAGGAAGAATACAGGAAACTCTGCACCCGTTTCAATGCCGATATGGGACAGATGATGATGATAGGAAACTCATTCAAGTCGGACATTGAGCCGGTGCTGCAGTTGGGAGGATTCGCCGCCCACATACCATTCCATGTTATGTGGCAGTATGAGGTGACCAAGGAATACGACCATGGGCATTTGTTCCGGCTTAAGCATTTCGGTGAACTAACGAATATTCTGTTATGATTAGTGAAGAGATAAAGACACTGTTGTGCCAACTTGCCGACCGGTATGAGACGGCTGACTTCATCAACGGCGACCCGTCGTGGTTTATGCATCAGGTGCAGGGCAGGGAAGACCAGGAGACGATAGGATTCCTTGCCTCGGTATTGAGCTATGGCAGACGGGATTTGTTCCTGCCGAAGATTCAGAAATTCCTCGACCTGAGTCATGGACATCCGGCAGAGTGGGTGAGGAGTGGTGAATATAAAAATGGCATTCCTGACAATGGAGAATGCTATTACAGACTTTACAACAACCATTTGATGCGCATGTTGCTCGACGGGCTTCACGTCATGATGGCAGACTTCGGCTCACTGGGAGCATTTGCAAAGTCGGCTGCAAAGACACATCAGACGGTGGAGGTGCTGTCGGCATTGTCGGCATTCTTCTATGAGCTTGGAATCAAAGGAATGGTGCCGTCGCCGAAGTCATCGGTGGCTAAGCGCCCGTGCATGTTCCTGCGGTGGATGGTCCGTGACGGCTCGCCGGTTGACTTGGGACTGTGGTCGGACTTCATCGACAAGCGAACGCTGTTTATTCCGATGGACACCCATGTGCTGCAGGAAGCCCGCAACATCGGATTGGTCGGCAGCAAAACGGCAAGCTGGAATACAGTTGTCAGACTTACGGACGCGCTTCGGGAAGTGTTCCCCGATGACCCGACCCGTGGAGACTTCGCCCTCTTCGGTTATGGAGTAAATAAGGGAAATTGATTTACGAGAGTTGATCCCCAAAATAAATAATTATGTTGAAAGATTTCTTTATAGTAGGTTTAGGTAGTTTCTTTGGCGGTGGTGCCCGGTTTGTAGTTTCGAAGATTGTCCAGTCGTGGACGGTGCTGCCATTTCCGCTGGGAACCTTTGCTGTTAACGTGTTGGGTTGTTTGCTTATAGGCTTTTTCTCGGGACTCAACTATGGCGGAACATGGTTAACCCCGTCGACAAAACTAATTCTGACAACGGGGTTCTGCGGTGGTTTCACAACGTTTTCCACATTCATGAATGAGAGCGACTCACTACTGAAAGATGGCAATTACTTGTACGTTGCGCTTTATATTTTCGGTAGTCTTGCCTTGGGACTGACAGCCGTTGTTGTCGGTCATCAACTTGCCAAAGCAATCTAATTCATCCAATCATCCAATCATCCAATCATCTAGCCTTAGGCAACGACATCTTGGTTGTGCTGGTGATTCCGGCAATGCCCTTGTAGCCGAAGGTGGTTGTCGACGGACTGACAGTTGTCTTGCCCCATCCGGCTTTTGCGTTGCTGGTCTTGCGGGTGAAGTCGAACTGTATCATGTCATTGTTATTGGTGCCGACCATGAAGCCCTGGAATACTCCTGTTGCCTCGTCGAGATAGAATCCGTGCTTGCTGGCGCTGATGTCCATGACGAATGTTGAGCCGCTGGCATACTTGACATAGATGTCGCCGTTGTTGTCGATGTACCATGTGAACTTCAGAGTCTGGTTCTCGCCTTCGCTGCCGTCTGAATTCAGATAGTAGTCATACTCGGTACCTGTACCCTTGATGGCGTTTGTGCTGTTCTGAACGAATGTCATGTTGGCATAGAACCGGTCGGTCTTGCCGTTGTCGCCATTGGTGTATATCATCTGACCGTCCCATTCGCCGTTCAGCACCTGTGCCTCGTCGACGAGTGTGTTGCCCTGGTCGCCGCCCGGATTGTTGCCGCCATTGTCGTCGTAGCCCCAGCCGCCGTCGTCATAGCCGTACCACCACGGCTCGACATTGCCGTACCACGGTCCGTCGTACCAGTAGTCATCGTCGTCACAACTTGTAAATGCTAATGGCAGAGCTGCTATTGCCATCATTGTAAGTATACGTGTAATCTTTTTCATATTAGTAAGTTTTTTATTTGTTCTTTATTTCGGTGGCAAAGATAGTGAATAATATTCCTATCACAAGAATAATTTCCCTATTTTAACGTAGGATTTTCCCTATTTCAGAAAAAAGTATTACCTTTGCATTAGAGTATCTCCTAACGAAATCTACGTTTTATGGATAATTATATTGTATCGGCGCGAAAGTACCGTCCGATGACATTCGACTCTGTGGTCGGTCAGAAGGCATTGACTACAACGCTGAAGAATGCCGTCAAGAGCGGGAAACTCGCCCATGCCTACCTATTCTGCGGTCCTCGTGGAGTGGGTAAGACGACGTGTGCCCGAATATTTGCCAAGGCGATAAACTGTGAGAACCCGACGGCTGACGGTGAGGCTTGCAACGAGTGCGAGAGCTGCAAGGCGTTCAATGAGGGACGTTCGTTCAATATCTTTGAACTTGATGCCGCATCGAACAACTCGGTCGAGAATATCCGCTCGCTGATGGAACAGACCCGCATTCCGCCGCAGGTGGGACGCTACAAGGTGTTCATCATCGACGAGGTCCACATGCTGTCGACTGCCGCTTTCAATGCGTTCCTGAAGACTCTTGAGGAACCGCCGGCACATGTTATCTTTATTCTGTGTACAACGGAGAAGAACAAGGTGCTGCCGACTATCCTGTCGCGTTGCCAGATTTATGACTTCGAGCGCATGACGGTTCCTAATACCGTTGAGCACCTGAAAATGGTGGCTCAGAAGGAAGGCATAAAGTATGAGGAACAAGCTCTGGAGGTTATCGCCGAGAAGGCCGACGGAGGTATGCGTGACGCTTTGTCGATATTCGACCAGGCAGCAAGTTTCTCTCAGGGCGATATAACATACCAGAAGGTTATCGAGGACTTGAATGTGCTTGATGCCGACAACTACTTCAACATTATTGATTTGGCACTGGCTAACAAGGTTGCCGATATTATGGTGCTATTAAATAATGTCGTAAACAAGGGATTCGATGCCGGCAATCTGATTAACGGTCTTGCCAGCCACGTGCGCAATGTGCTCATGGCTAAGGATCCGCAGACCCTGCCTTTGCTGGAGATCAGCGACCGGCAGCGCCAGCGTTATCAGGAGCAGGCTAAGAAGTGTCCGGCAAACTTCCTCTATAAGGCATTGCAGATTATGAACCGCTGTGATGTCGAGTACCGCCAGTCGAGCAATAAGCGGTTGCTGGTGGAGCTGACTCTCATCGAGATTGCGCAGATAACGCAGCCTGACGACAAGGATGTGCCTGCCGCGGGGCGCAGCCCCAGAAGACTGAAATCCCTGTTTAAGCTTTTGGTACCCAACAAACAGCCTAAACCGGCAGCGCAGGTGGCCGGGGCTGCTAGCTCTCTTTCGCCGCGGGCGTCACAGCGCCAGCATACCGAAGGAGCTGTTGCAGGTGCCTCTACAGAATCTGTTCCATCGTCATCAACCCCGGTATCCGACAAGCAGGACTCTGCTACATCGAAAATTCAACATTCAAAACTCAAAACTCAACATTTGAATTTCGGCTCTCTTGGTCTGTCGTTCGACAATCTTCTCAAAGAGAAAAACAAGAAACCGGAATACGTTCAGGACTATGAGATAACCAATAAGGACGAAAAGACGAAGTTCTCTCAGGCTGACCTCGAACGCGAGTGGCGTGCCATGTGTGTGCGAATGGAAAACAGTGCTCCGGGTCAGGCTCAGAGGTTGAAGAATATTCATCCTGTCATTACCCAGTATCCTGACATTGAGATAGCTGTCGACAATAAGATTCTGCTTGATGAGATAAAACCGATTCAGCGTCGGTTGCGTGCCACTATGGCAAAGTATCTCCATAATGGCAATATACAATTTTCCATCCGCCTTGCCCGTCAGGAGGAAATAAAGCCAATGCTTACTCCTCTCGAAAACTATGAGCAGATGAAGAAGGACAATCCTGCCATCAACAGCCTTGTCGAGCAGTTGGGGCTGGAGTTGGCATAAAGATTATTCACCCAAATAAAATCCCCACCAAACGAAAATCCCCACCAAGCCTCCCCCAAGGGGAGGATGTTTAATCACCTAATTTAATTTGAGCAACAACTCAGTAGTCGTTTGGTAATCAGACATCCTCCCCTTGGGAGAGGCTTGGTGGGAATTTTTATTTAATAAATTATATCAGCGGCATTCCAGCCTCTTCACATTCCTTTCTCATTTCTTCCGGCCAGATGCTGGCTTGTATCTCGCCGATATGAGCTTTGTGGAGCATGACCATGCAAAGGCGGCTCTGACCGATACCGCCTCCGATGCTAAGAGGCAGCTTGCCGTCGAGTAGCAGCTTGTGGAAGTACAGTTTTTCACGGTCTTCAGCTCCTTCTATCTTCAACTGGCGAAGAAGGCTTTCCTTGTCAACACGGATACCCATTGAACTCAGCTCGAAACTGTGACCAAGTACAGGATACCATATAAGTATGTCGCCGTTGAGTCCTGCCTTGCCATTCTCGGCAACTGTCGACCAGTCGTCATAGTCAGGCGAGCGTCCGTCGTGCTTCTTTCCGTTACTCAGTTTTCCACCGATTCCTTCAACAAACACGGCACCATATTTCTTGCAAATCGCGTCCTCACGTTCCTTCGGAGTCTTGTCAGGATACATGTCAAGAAGATCCTGGCTGTGAACGAAGTGAATGTCCTTCGGCAGGAACGGCTTCAACTGCGGATAGCTCTCGCAGGCAAGAAACTCAGTGCGGAGAATTGCGCTGTATATTCTGCGGACAATGTTCTCCAGGAACTTTATTGTGCGGTCCTCATTTGTGATTACAGCCTCCCAGTCCCACTGGTCTACATACAGCGAGTGAAGATTGTCGAGCTCTTCGTCAGCACGGATGGCGTTCATGTCGGTATATATACCATAACCCGGCTCTATCTTGTATTCAGCCAGCGTCAGTCGCTTCCATTTTGCCAATGAGTGGACAATCTCTGCCTTTGCGCCGTTCATGTCCTTTATGCTGAACGTTACAGGTTTCTCAACTCCATTGAGGTTATCGTTTATTCCGAGACCGCTCAACACGAACAGAGGGGCTGTCACGCGGCTGAGGCGTAACTCTGTGGCGAGGTTCTCCTGAAAGAAGTCCTTTATGCGTTTGATGCCTTGCTCGGTCTGTCGTTTGCCCAGCAATGGCTTATAGCCTTCCGGCTTGATTAGTTTGCTCATTTATGTTATTTCTTTTGTCTGTTTTAAAATGAATGTGACTGCAAAGGTAACCATAAATAATTAAAATGCAAGCAAATCATGAGTAAAATTGTTCAAAATGCAATAATAATTTCCAAAATGCTTGTCTTTTGCGCATGATGATTCTAAAATAATACAAAAATAAAAACCTGATTTTGTTTTGTTTTCTCCCCCGTTTATTGTAACTTTGCACGTCGGTTACGCTTCATCCGTAATCCTTTTTATCTCATTAGGCTCCGTAGCTCAGTTGAATAGAGCATCAGATTCCGGTTCTGAGTGTCGCGGGTTTGAGTCCCGCCGGAGTCACATTTTTTATGGAGCAATACCTTAATACAAAGGCTTTTAGCCATAAGGTTATAGGTCATTTTTATTGGATTTTGGAGACAATCGCAAATTATTAATTTGTGGACGAATGTCTATAGAACGGTTGCTACTACATGTCTGGAGCCGCCATCATTGCGGAACTCGCAGAGGTAGATTCCCTGCCAGGTGCCGAGATTCAGGCGCCCGCCCGTGATGGGAATGTTGATGCTCACACCCGTCATGATGCACTTGGCGTGTGCCGGCATGTCGTCGGATCCTTCGAGAGTGTGCTCATAGTAAGGCTCGTTCTCAGGTACAAGGCGGTCGTAGATGCTCTCCATGTCGGCACGCACAGACGGGTCCCAGTTCTCGCATATGCTCAGGGCACAGCTCGTGTGCTTGATAAACAGGTTGAGAATGCCGACTTCGGGCAGGTCGGGCAGATGGCGGACAACCTCGTCGGTTATGAGATAGAAGCCACGACCACGTGACTTCAGTGTGAATTCAGTTTGTTTAGCCATTGTTATTCGTTGAAAATCTATATATCGGCAAAGGTACGGAATAAAATTGGATTGGAGAAAAAACAGAAATTATTTTGGCATTTCAGAACTTTAAATTAATTTTGCAATTACAAAACTACGAAGAAACTTTTTTGAATACGGGACTGTGAAAATAACTGAAGCCATGAACCTACGTGCCCAAACACTGATGGTGTTATTATTTGTCTTTCTGGGTCTGTCGGCCCAGCCGGTCTGTACTGTCCGCACATTTACGCTGCGTGACGGTCTGGCGGCTCACAATATATCATCATTTGCCCAAAGTAGCGACGACCTCATGTGGCTCGCCACATGGAACGGACTATGCTGTTTCGACGGCTACAACTTCCAAACCTTCCGGAGCCGGCAGGGCGATAAGGGCGGACTGACGACCAACCGACTAATATATATCCGGGTCAACAGCCACGACGATGTATGGTGCATTGCTTACGACCGGCAGCTGTTCTTGTTCGATACGCACACGTGTCAGTTCCGGAGTGTTGCCAACTTGATAACGAAGGCGGCAGGACGGGACGTCGACATCCGTACCGTTTTCCCACTGGCTAACGGCAGGACATGGATTGGCGGAACAGCCGAGGGCGAGATTTTCGTATCGGCCGACAGCCTTATCCGTGACGGCGAAGGAATAGAGAAGCCCCAGTTGAAAGAACTTAACGAAGCCAAACTCATAAAGGCATTCCTCGACCAGTATGGCAACGAGTGGATAACTACCGAGAAAACAACCATAACGGCTAACGGCGACAGGACCACCAGAGTGCGTTGTGACTTCTTTGCCGAGGCGGGAAAGAATGTCGTCCTCGCGTCGAAGGACGGCAAGGTGTTCGTGTTCAAGAACAATGGAAAGCACAGCAAGATATACTCTATCGGCGGCGTCGACTCCATCCGTGACATGCAGCCTATTGATGATTCGCGTATGGCGATGGCAACGACCAATGGCGTCGTTGTCCTCGATGTCAACTCTGGCACGTACCGCACGGTGGCTGAGGTAGGCTCCGACGTGCAGAAGCTGTTCGTCGACAGCCGTAACGAGATTTGGGCGTTCGGCTTGCAGCCCGGCGTCTGGCTCATCGACAGGCAACTGTCCGGCGCCCGCCATCTGCAGGCTGTATCGCTGAACCCGGCTGACAGGACGGAAAGTACATCTCCGCTGTTCCGTGAGAGCGACGATGGTACGATATGGCTCATTCCGACCGACGGCACGTTCTGCTATTTCGACAGGACAACAGGCAATCTCGTGCCTTATGCCCTGCGGATGCCTATCTTTCCAAGCATGCCGTTCCCGTTGATGAAACGGTTCGCCTTCGACCGGCAAGGCAATCTGTGGTTCACCGATGAGCATATACTCTCACTTGTGTCTTTCGGCGAGCGCCACTATTCGTACATCCCGGTGGTCAATAACGAGGATGTCCGCTCTGTGGCAACCGACCCTGACGGCAACTTGTGGATAGGAATGGTAAGCGGCGAGGTGGCTTTGGCTTCGCCCGACGGACAGCTTAAGGGTTTCATCAATGCCGCCGGACAACTCCAGACAAGCCACTGTGTGCTGTCCGACAAGGTGTATGCACTGATGGTCGACAAGGGCGGACGCCTGTGGATCGGAACAAAGGGCGATGGCATATATGTCCGTGAGCCCGGTGGAGCTATGCGGCATTATAAGAAAGACGACGCCAGCTCACTGCCTTCGAATGATATTTACGGATTCGACATTGCGCCAGATGGACGTATCTGGATTGCCACCTTCTCCGACGGACCGTGCATAGTCGATGAGGCTGGCGGCAGTGTAAAGTTTCTCTCGGCGGGCAAAGGCATCAATGGCTATCCTAAGGGCAAGTTCATGAAAGTCAGACGAGTGACCCACACCAATGACGGGACGATGCTGCTGTCGACCAATGCCGGTCTCGTCATTATGAGGAAGACGGGCGCGAACTACTACAAGAGCTATGTAGCCGAGTATGTGCCCGACGACACGACAAGCCTGCTGACGGGCGATGTCATGCAGACGCTCGTCACCCGCAACGGCGATATTTACACGATAACTATGGGTGGCGGTATGCAGAAACTCGTTTCGACGAATATCCTGTCGGACAAGCTGAAGTTCCGGCAGGTTGGTGCTGTAAACCGTGAAGAGGGTATGATACAGTCGGCTCTTGAGGACCGTATGGGACGTATCTGGATTATCCGTGAGACGAGCGTCGACTGCTATGATGCCGGAAAGGACTCGTCGATTTACTATAATGGGTCTCCCGCTGAGCAGCTGAGCCTGTCGGAAGCCCAGCCGACGACATCGCCCGACGGCAGCAAACTGTACATTGGCGCTTTGGGTGGCGTTATGGTGTTGACTCCGGCGAACCTGAAGAAGTCTAGCTTTGTGCCGAGGATTGTCTTCACTGAGGTTAAGTTCCAGGGCGAGGACAGGACACATCCTATACTGAACACCGACGAGCTCGATGTGCCGTCGGACAAGCGAAACCTGACGATATACTTCTCGGCCCTCGACTATCGTGACAACTATGGCATACGGTATGCCTACAAGATAGACGGGACGGACAAGGAATGGTCGTACTCGTCGAGGAGCCACAGCGCATCGTTCAACCATCTGCCGAAAGGACATATCCGGCTTCTGGTAAGGAGCACCAACAGCGACGGTATCTGGACCGACAATGTAACGGTGCTGAACATCTACTCGCATCCTACTTTCTGGGAGACGGGCTGGGCGAAGTTGCTATATCTCTTCATCCTTTGCTGTCTGATAGCTTTGGGTATATACATCTACACGCTCAGAACGAAGATCAAGGACATGCTCAATGACTGGACTGAGCATCTCCGTGAGCTGAAGGAGCGGCGTGCGAAACTGGCTGAGCCGGAGGTGGTCAACCCCGACGAGCTGTTCATGAAGCACATGAAGGAGTACCTGAGCAATAACCTCACCAATACGGACATGAAGATTGATGATATTGCCGAGTATGTCAATATGAGCCGGTCGGCATTCCAGACTAAGGTGAAGGAACTGACGGGACTGAAGCCTATCGACTATGTGACGAAGGTAAGGATGGACCGTGCAAAGTATTTGCTTAAGAACTCGCATGAGAATGTCAACCAGATAGCTTACTCCGTGGGCTATTCCGACCCGAAGTATTTCAGCCGTGTGTTCAAGCGTCTGGTAGGCGAAACGCCTACTCAGTATAAGGCAAGGATGGAGCAGACTAATGAGGAGTAGGTGTTTTGACTGAGGAAAAATGACATTTCGTTGATTGTTTTTGGTCGTTTTGGCTGTATTGGCTAACTTTGCACGCTGAAAAGGAAAATACAGTCTATGTCGAAAAAAGGTATATTGCAATTTCCTCGAAAGCACGGAGAGACCCTCATTTACGCTTTCTGCTGGCTGCTGGTATTCGTGATACCACTGCTTATGATGTATGTCCGTACCCGCAATCACACCGATGAAGTGTTCGATTGGGAAGAACTGGGGCATGTGTGGATTGCTGAGGGTGCATTTTTCGTTATATTCTTAATCCACAATTATCTGCTTGCGCCGCTGTTGGTCTATAAGAAACGCCGCGGGTTGTACCTCGGCATTGTGTCGGTGCTGGTCATGGGTTTTGGTATTTATCAGTTCTCGACACGTCCGTCAGGTCCTCATCATCACAAGTATAAGATGAGGATGGAACAAATTTACAAGCAGAAGAAGGCTATGGGTATCAATAATCCTGACCAGATGGGTCCGCCACCCGGTCCTCATCGGCGCCCGTTCATTGTCGACCAGTTCGACTTTATCAGTGTCATTATTCTCGTACTTATGCTTGGCATGAATGTCGCCGTCAAGCTGTTGTTCAAGCAAAATGAGAGTGAGAAGAAACTCCAGCAGCTGAAGAACGAGAATCTGCACCAGCAACTGGAATATCTGAAATACCAGATTAATCCTCACTTCTTCATGAACACGCTGAATAATATCCACGCATTGGTCGATATTGACCCTGAGGAAGCCAAGGAGAGTATCATCGAGCTGTCGAAGTTGATGAGGTATGTCCTCTATGACGGCAATAAGCAGATGTCCAGTTTACAGAAGGAAAGCGACTTCATCGACAATTATATTGAGTTGATGAAGCTGCGCTATTCCGACAAGGTGGAGATTGTAGTCGACCGTGACAAGTCGTTTCCTGATGTGCTGGTGGCTCCGCTGATAACGATTACATACGTTGAGAATGCGTTCAAGCATGGCGTGAGCTACAGGCTCAAGAGCTTTATCCACATTACTTCGCATGTAAAGGACGGACGGTTCTTGTTCTCGTGTGTCAACTCGAAGCATAAGGAGAGCACTGAGAGACACGGCGGAGTTGGCCTGGAGAATACTCGTAAGCGCCTCGACTTAATATATGGCGATGATTACAAGCTCGACATTGAGGATGGTGAGGAGACATATAGTGTGAGGTTGGAGATACCTCTAAATTATGGAAATGCAAAATGCTAAATTCAAAAATATGATTTCTGTGATAAACATTAAAAGTAATCATAATTTTGAATTTTGAATTTTTAACTTTGAATTACAAATATATGATAAAGGTTTTAGCAATAGATGATGAGCCGTTGGCACTGCGCCAGTTGGCTGCATATATAAATAAGGTGGATTTTCTGGAACTGCGTGGCCAGTGTCAGAGTGCCGCCGAGGCAAAGGCTATCATGGACGAGGAGCCCATTGATGCGTTGTTCATCGACATTAACATGCCGGATGTCAACGGAATGGACTTCGTGAAAAGCCTTGACGTGGCGCCGATAGTGGTTTTCACGACGGCTTACAGCGATTATGCCATTGACGGATACAAGGTCAATGCGGTCGATTATCTGCTTAAACCGTTCTCGCTTGCCGACTTCAGGAAGGCTGCCGACAAGGTGAAGGAGCAGTATGACCTGCGGCATCAGGAACCGATAGTATCGCAGGTCGACGATGACGACTCGCTGTTCTTCAAGACTGAGCACCGCATTGTCCGTGTGAAAATCGATGATATAAGGTATATCGAGGGTATGAGTGAGTATCTGAAAATCCATACTGAGGGGCGCCAGAAGCCGGTTATCGTACTGTTGAGCATGAAGAAACTGGAGGAGCGGTTGCCTAAGTCGAAGTTCATGCGCATCCACCGGTCGTTCATTATCAATCTTTCGAAGATTCAAGAGGTGATAAAGAACCGTGTCATTATGGATGAGGACACTAATCTTCCGGTTGGCGACCTGTACAAAGATGCGTTCAGCAATTACATTGACTCGAAGTTCTTGGGGAAGTAAGGGCTCGTTCCAAGCCGGTTGAAAAGGGATATTTAATCAAACAATATAATTCAATAGTTTAATTCTTATTACAGAAAAGAGTTTTTAATAGAGATGAAAAAGACTGTATTATCAGTAGCAGTGGCTGTGGTTGTTGCTACAAGTGTGGCTCTTGCAGCAGTTAATGGTGGTGGAGTTATGCGCAAGCAGGGTAAGACTTACATCGTAAACACTACCACTCTGTGCAACCAGCGTGGCTTCCATGGTACTACTCCGCTGGAGGTTTACATCAAGGGTAATAAGGTAGTGAAGGTCGTTCCATTGAAGAATCAGGAGACGCCACAGTTCTTCGGCAAGGTCCAGAATGGTCTTATTCCGAAGTTCGCGGGCAAGAACATCAATAGGGCTGCCAGCGTTGACGGTGTTTCCGGTGCCACCTTCTCCTCAAGGGCTGTGAAGGCTAACGTTGCTGCCGCCGTGGCTTATTATAAGAAACACAAATAAAAAAGAGAAGAGTGAAGAACGAAGAGTGAAGAATCATACACATTGAATTCTATTTAATGGTAATTTGAATCTTCACTCTTCGTTCTTCACTCTTCTCCTATAGAACTATTTGATTCTTCGTTCTTCACTCTACACTCTTCACTTTGATAAGGTATTCAGCAATCTGCACGGCATTCAGTGCTGCGCCTTTGCGGATTTGGTCACCTGTAAGCCACAGCGTATTGCTGTTGTCGTCGGCTAAGTCCTTGCGTATACGGCCTACAAAGACATCATCCTTACCGGCTGAATCGAGCGGCATCGGGTAGACATAATTCTGTGGATCATCAACGAGCGTTACGCCCGGGGCCTTCTTCAGAGCCTCACGGATTTCCTCAACGCTCAGTGGGCGCTCGGTCTCGAACCATACACTCTCGGAGTGTGAGCGGAGTGAAGATACACGGACGCAGGTTGCGCTTGTGCGGACATCGGAGTGCATAATCTTCCTTGTCTCGTTGAACATCTTCATCTCTTCCTTCGTGTAGTCGTTAGGTGTCATCTTGTCGATTTGCGGAATGACATTGTAAGCAAGCTGATGAGGGAATTTGTTGATGGTAGTTACGTGTCCGTCTTCGACCATCTCCTTGTATTGCTGCTCCAGTTCCTTCATTGCTGCGGCACCGGCTCCACTGGCACTTTGGTAACTTGAGACGTGAATCTTCTTTATGTGGCTGAGCTTGTCGATAGGGTTCAGCACAACAACCATCATTATCGTTGTGCAGTTAGGGTTGGCGATAATGCCGCGTGGGCGGTTCAGCGCATCCTCAGGGTTTATCTCCGGAACGACCAATGGTACATCCGGATCCATTCGGAACTGTGAGCTATTGTCAATCATCACGGCTCCGTACTTCGTAATTGTATCGGCAAACTCGGCTGATGTGCCGCCGCCGGCACTGGTGAAAGCAATATCGACGCCCTTGAAGTCGTCGTTGTGCTGAAGTTCCTTGACTGTATATTCCTTTCCCTTGAACGGATACTTGCGGCCGGCGGAACGCTTCGAACCGAACAACAACAGGTCGTCAATAGGGAAATTTCTCTCTGCCAGAATGCGAAGGAACTCTTGTCCTACAGCACCGCTAGCACCAACAATAGCTACTCTCATAATACTTTCCTTTCTTTCTAATTTCCGTTTGCAAAATTAGATATTTCCTTTTAAAACACAAAATTTAAGGACACTTATATTCATACTGATAATTTTTTCAGTAACTTTGCACTTGATTTAGCATAAAACCTGCATACCCATGCCCGATTTGTCACAGTATTTCCCAATAACAGACCCGACATTGATATTCTTTGTCGTACTGCTGATTATCCTTTTTGCACCGATAATCATGGGTCGTCTGCGCATTCCACATCTTATCGGAATGGTTCTTGCGGGTATAATTGTCGGCAAATATGGACTGAATATCCTTAACCGTGATGATTCATTCGAACTGTTCGGACATGTAGGACTGTACTACATAATGTTCCTTGCGGGTTTGGAAATGGATTTGGAGGGACTGAAGAAGAACCGTGTCCGTGTCGGTTTCTTCGGTATTCTGACGTTTGTCTTGCCGTTTCTGCTTACCTTTTGGTCGAGCAATGTACTGCTGAATCTCAGTATTCCGGCATCGCTTATGCTGGGATGTATGATGGCTTCGAACACGCTGATAGCCTATCCGATAGTCGGAAGATATGGTTTGCAACGCCACACGGCTTCGACTCTGAGTGTAGGCTCGTCCATGATTTCGCTTTTCCTGGCTCTCGTCGTGCTGGCAGCAATTGTTAATTCGACCAGCGGAACAGGCGGAATATTCTGGCTTTTGTTCCTTGCAAAGATTATAGCGTTCTGTATTATCATGATATTGCTTATCCCTAGGCTCGTAAGATGGTTCCTTCGGAAGTACAGCGATTCAGTAATGCAGTTCATATTTGTCCTCTCGATACTCTTCTTTAGTGCCGCACTATCCGGTTATATAGGGCTGGAAGGAATATTCGGAGCATTCTTTGCAGGTCTTGTCCTGAACAGATTCATCCCGAAAATATCCCCACTGATGAACAGAATCGAGTTCATCGGTAATGCATTGTTCATCCCTTATTTCCTTATCGGAGTAGGAATGCTTATCAATATCAGGCTCCTTTTCCATGGCGGAGCAGTCCTGATGATAATGATCTGCCTTGTGGTTTTCGGCACATTGGGCAAGGCTTTGGCTGCTTATGGGACTACAGCGTTCTTCAGAATGCCCCGTCTAGGTGGCGATTTGATGTTCGGCTTGACCTCAGCTCATGCCGCCGGAGCCATCGCTATCGTCATGGTAGGCATTGAATTGGAGACTTCGCCGGGACAGACACTGCTCAACAATGCCGTTCTCAATGGTGTTGTACTGATGATTCTCTGTACGTGCATCATCTCATCGGTGGTAACTGAGAACTCAGCCCGTAAGATAAGGCTCAGGGAAAAGGAAACTCCAACAATCCATAATGTCGGCGATGACGAGAAATTTCTTGTCGCAGTAAAGTATCCGGAGTATGCCGACAACCTCATGTCGCTGGCTATGCTCATGCGCAACCCACGTCTCAACCGTGGCTTGATAGCGTTGAATGTGGTCTATGATGATGTCAACGCGTTGAAGAACCAGCAAGAGGGACGCCGCCTTCTGGAGCATATTAAGGACTATTGCAGTGCTGCCGATGTTCAAGTACAGACCCAAGTGCGCTTAGCAACGAACATAGCCAACGGAATAAAGCATGCCTTCCGTGAGTATCAGGCGAGTGAGATTATAATGGGATTGCACTTCCATCCTGAGGTAACGAAGTCGTTCTGGGGACAGTTTACACAGAGCCTTTACAACGGACTGAACCGTCAGATTATCATTGCCCGCATAAAACAACCGTTGAATACATTGCGGAAGATAATCGTGGCAGTGCCTTCCCGTGCTGAATATGAGCCAGGATTCAACCGCTGGCTGGAGCGTTTGACACGAATGGCGAGGAACCTTGATTGCCGGATAGAGTTCCACGGACGCAATGAGTCATTGGAACTTATCCGTGAGTTCATTGTCAACCGCCATCCGAACACCCGTGCGGAATATGTCGAAATGAAGCATTGGAATGAATTGCCGGAGCTCGCCTCGTCGATAAAGGATGACCATATATTCGTTGTGGTGACTGCCCGTCAGGGAACAATATCCTACAAGAACGCTCTGGAACGCCTGCCGCAGGAGATTGAACAGCACTTCAACGGGCGCAGTATAATGATAGTTTATCCTGACCAGTATGGCGAATCGATGGAACACATGACCTTCGCTCAACCACAACATACCGAAGAGCGCTCGGCATACGATTGGATAAAAGACAAGATTAGCAGATTAAGAAGATGATAGACGTACGAAACATAACAAAGAGCTTCGGCTCATTACAAGTATTGAAAGGCATTGACCTTCATATAGACAAAGGTGAAGTAGTAAGTATTGTCGGACCATCTGGTGCCGGCAAGACCACTCTTCTGCAGATTATCGGAACTTTGGACAAGCCTGATGGCGGTACTGTTGTCGTCGACGGAATAGACGTTGGCGACCTGTCGACCAATAAACTGAGTGATTTCCGTAATACACATATAGGCTTCGTGTTCCAGTTCCACCAGCTTTTGCCAGAGTTTACAGCCATTGAGAATGTGATGATTCCGGCATTTATAGCCGGTAAGAGCAAGTCGGAAGCTAAGCAGCGTGCCACGGAATTGCTTGAGTTTATGGGACTTGCCGACCGCGCCAATCATAAGCCTAATGAGCTTTCAGGTGGTGAGAAACAGCGTGTAGCAGTCGCCCGTGCCCTTGTCAACAATCCTGCCGTTATTCTTGCCGATGAGCCTTCGGGCTCCCTTGACTCCAAGAACAAGGCTGAACTCCATCAACTCTTCTTCGACCTCCGTGACAAGTTCGGTCAAACCTTCGTCATAGTGACCCACGATGAGAACCTCGCAGCTATCACCGACAGAACCATTCACCTTAAGGATGGACAGATCGTGGACGGACAGAACGATATTTAGAAGACAGAAAGAAGTTTCTTCTTAAGACAGAATGAGATTCGTCCCATGTCATATATTATTTGTCATTATGTCATTCTGTCTTTATAAAGCAATAGAATGTCTATTAAAAGAGATATTATGACGAGAATACAATTAGGAAAATACAATAAGCTTAAGGTCGTAAAGAAAGCTTATAAGCACACGGGTGCACGGATAGGGGAGAAAGAAGAATTCGGACTCTACCTTGACGGAGGCGACGACGGAGAAATACTTATGCCTGAGAAGTACGTGCCTGAGGGAACGGTGATAGGCGACGAAGTGAATGTCTTCGTCTATCTCGACCAGGACGAGCGCCCTGTTGCAACAACCGAGAAACCGCTGGCGCAGGCTGGCGAGTTCGCTTTCCTGGAATGCGCATGGGTGAACCAGTATGGCGCTTTCCTCGACTGGGGCGTTACTAAGAACCTCTTCTGTCCGTTCCGTGAGCAGAAGCGCAAGATGGAAGTCGGCGAGATGTACATTGTTTATATATATGTCGACGATGCCAGCTACCGTCTCGTGGCGTCAGCTAAGGTCGACAAGTTCCTCAGCCACATTACAAACGACGACCTTAAGGACTATCATCACGGAGCAAAGGTCGACCTTCTTATTTGGCAGAAGACCGACCTCGGCTTTAAGGTAATCATCAACAATAAGTTCGGAGGACTCATTTACGACGACCAGATATTCAAGTATGTCCACACTGGAGACCGAATGGAAGGCTATATCGACGTCATCCGTACCGACGGAAAGATCGACTGCACCCTTCAGCCAACCGGTATGAGACAGACAGAAGACTTCGCCAAGACCCTTCTCGATTATCTGAAAGAGCATGGCGGAGTCTGCGAAATGGGTGACAAGAGCGATGCCGAGGTTATCAAGCGGGCTTTCCACGTCTCGAAGAAAGTGTTCAAGCGAGCCATCGGAGACCTCTACAAGCGCCGGCTTATCACCGTCGAACCAACACGTATAAGCTTGGTTAACTGAGCCCTATAGCCCAGTTAACCTTGCTGGGGCGCTTAGCCCTTTATCATCTTTTTCCCATCCTGAATGACTATTCCACGAAAGGAATTGTTTACACGCTGTCCTGCAATGTTGTACATTGCATGGTCAGCTTTTTTTTTGCTGCCTGCATCCTGGCGGACATTGACTATACCGTCAGTATTCTCATTAATGAGAGTAATCTCCTGACCGGCAGTTGTCGGAATGTCATAGACCCAAGTTGTAGGCAACTTAGTCTCGGGTATCTTACTCATGTCCTTGACTATAGGGTCAGGAGTGTTGTAAGGCTGCATCAACGGATTGGAGTTATCGCCCGAAGCGGCTTTGAGTTCAGTGCCATCAATGTTCTTCAATGGAGTAGCTGAGCGCAGACGGAGATTACCGCCAACAGTCGACTTGATGGTAACAGCCATCACTTCACCGTTGTTCCACCGCATATCCTCGACAACGAATCCACCACGCGAGCGCAATCCCTTAACCTCGCCTTCAGCTTTCCAGTCTGTTGGCAGTGCAGGAAGAAGGTGCAGGAATCCGGCGTACGACTGTATAAGCATCTCCGCAATGGCTGCAGTAGCTCCAAAGTTACCGTCAATTTGGAATGGCGGATGAGCGTCGAACATGTTGGCGTAAGAGCCGCCGTCAGATGCGCTGATAGTCACGTTCGGGTCGAGAAGAACCAATTGATTCTTCAGAATCTTCATTGCATGGTCGCCGTCGAGCATGCGAGCCCACATAGCTTCCTTCCAGCCCATAGACCATCCACGGGCTCCGTCGCCACGACCGACAAGACTCTTGTGGACACCTTGGAACAGAGTAGGATTCATGTAAGGCGAAACCTGGCTGCCAGGATAGGCTCCCCACAGATGAGACAGATGGCGGTGACCGGATGTCTCAAGGTCCCAGTCCTCCTGCCACTCCTGTACCTGTCCGTACTTTCCAATCTTCCATGGGGTGATGCGGGCCTTCAGAGCGTCGAGCGAGTCGGCAAATGCAGCGTCACGATTAAGCGCACGGGCAGCAAGAGCCGTGTTCTTCAACAGGTCATAGACCATCTCGTTGTCCATTGCGATACCTCCGAAGAGGGCAATATTGTTCTCAGTTCCGTCGGCTTTAGTGTACTTGCCGATGCCCGGATGGTTCTCAGGCGAATTACTCGGGCAAACAACCATGTAATGGGTGTTAGGGTCCTCGACGAGGAAGTCCTGGAAGAACTGCGACGCGCCCTTCATCATCGGGTAGACATCAGCCAGATAGTTCTTGTCGCCAGAGAAGAGATAACGCTCCCAGAGGTGTGAGCAGAACCAGGCATTGCATGTCGGCCATACACCTACTGTGCCGTTGTCGACAGCTCCGGTGGTGCGCCAGATGTCGGTATTGTGGTGCAGAACCCATCCGCGTGCGCCATACATCTTCTGAGCCGTGGTAGCTCCGGTGACGCTGACGTCCTTGATAAGGTTGATGAATGGCTCATGGCATTCAGCCAGATTGGTGACCTCAGCCGGCCAGTAGTTCATCTCAACATTTATGTTCGACGTATACTTGGAGTCCCATGCCGGATACTGGCGGGCGTCAGGGTTCCATATTCCCTGCAGGTTGGCAGGCTGGGTGCCCGGCTGTGACGATGAAATGAGCAGATAACGACCGAACTGGAAGTAGTTGGCAGCAAGCTGAGGGTCGTTGACCTTATGGAATTCCTTTATACGCTGTTCGGTATTCTTCTCCTCCTGTGCCGCATTATCGCCCAGCTCAACGTCAACACGGTTGAACTGGCTGCCGTATTTGGCCTCATGGTCGGCAAGAGTTGTAGCGTAATCCTTGCCTTTAGCCTCATAGCTGGTCAGATAGGACAGGGCGGTAGCGCTGGCATCACCGCTCACGTCGTTGTACTTCTTGAAGTTTGTTGCCTGAGAGATAACGATTGTGGCGTGGCTTGCCCCACTGACGATAAGCTGGGGAGCATTGGTTGCCGGACCGGCTGTTCCCTGTCCGTAGATATTCGTCTTGCCGTTGGTGATGGTTCCGTCGCAATCGATAATCCTTATATATGTGCAGAGATTGAGCTTGTTGTCGACACCCTCGCTCTGTGAACGTGCCGGACCCATGGTAGCCTTTATGGTGTGGTCGTCATAAAGTTCGTTGGTCAGAAGCTTCTCAATGTTGGTTTTGTTACATCCCGTGTAAGCCACATTGAAGTTCAGCTTGCCTGCCTCCGATGCCTCCAGACGGACTATCGTGACATTATCGTCGAACGAGGTGAATACCGTGCGCTTGTAGTCGACGCCGCTTACATTGTACTGGACATTGCTTGTGGCTGTGTTCATGTCGAGATAACGTACATAGCCCTCAGCGTCGACAGCGTCTGAAGTCTGTCCCGGTTCCTCGTCGTCGAACCTCTGTCCAGGGAAGCTCAACAACAATTCACCTGCGGCACGGTAGCTGGCTCCTTGAGAGCCTTGCGACATCCAGTTTCTGACGGCAAGGTCCTGAACTGATGCGTAGTCCTTGGCGAAAATGCCATTCTGCACCTGCTTGAGTACACTCTTGGCATTGGCGTTGTAGTTCTCGTTAGGTCCTTCGTCCCAAAATGTATCCTCATTGAGCTGAAGAGTATCACAGGCGATGCCTCCCGAGTGCATCACTCCCAGACGACCGTTGCCCAGGGGCAGAGCCTCCTCCCAGTACTTGGCTGGGCGATTGTACCACAAGTGGTTCTTGCTCTCAATCTTCGGAGCCGGAACAGGGTCGGTAGCCGCGGTGGTGAATGTCAGCTCGACAGGCTTTGCGGATACATTTCCGGCAAGGTCGGCGACCGATGAGCCTGCAAGACGGAACGTGTAAGAAGTGCTCTTGTCGAGAGTCTCATAGATGTAGCGCACAACATTGCCACTGACTACGCCCGGCAACTCCTGAGTTGCAGTGGTCGCGTTGTTGGTCAGGGTAGCCTTCGCCGTCGTGTTGACAGCCTCGTTCCATGTCAATGCAATCTTTCCCGATGTCGGAACATTGGCAGCTCCGTCGGCAGGGCGTGTCGACTTGAGCGTCGGGGCCTCATGGTCGTCGGCGAGAATATTGACATACTTGAGGTTGTAGTTGCTCTTCTTCGTTGCCGACTGAATGAGAATCCTCACAATGACATTAGCCTTATTGTCGGCGTTGAGGCTGTAGTGGGCGTCGATGTACTTGTTCCAGTGGCTTCCGCTGACGTAATCGTCGAGTGTGGTCCATGTCGTTCCGCCGTCGGTAGAGTATATGACGCCGAACTTCGTCGAGCTGCTGCTGCCGTCGCCGATGGCAAAATCGACCTTGATATTGTTCAGGTTGACGGTAGGAAACGATACCTCGAAATACTGGTCGTGCTTCGATGCGTCGCCATAGTCGGCTTTGGCTGTAAACTTATCGACCGAGCCGGTGTTCAGGCGGAGCACGTAGGTGGAACTGCTCTGCCTCACCTGCCATTTGCCGTCGCTGGTCTTGAGCGACAACTTGAAGTCGGACTGGATTCCGGAGAACGTGTTCGGCAGGAAGATAGGCTGTTTCTGCTTCCATGCCACATTCGACAGCTCTTTCCATCCGCTGCCGTCCGGGGTGTAAGTGACGACGCTTCCGTTAGCCGATTCGTCCCATCCCTCGGAGAAAACCCATGACGCAATGGTCGTCTGGGTTGCCGCATGACTGACAGCAAAGCCTGAAAGGGAAAGCAGGAATGCCGCCACGATGCGGCGAGAATTTGATAAATGGTGCATAAATTTGTTTTAGTTGATTGTTTGAAATTGATTTTCCAATGGTGCAAAATTAGCCATATTAGGGCGTGTAAGGGTGGAAAATAGTCCTTAAAAAGGGAAATTTTGTTCACGAGAGGGTATAGTGGAAAAATTTTTATTTACCTTTGTATGCGATTAAACCATATTGTAAACCGATGAAACGAATCTATACTGCGATTCTTCTTATATTCCTTTTTACTCTCGGAGTGTATGCTTCCGACAGCGAGGCACGCATAACCCACTTCGACGAGCGTGACGGATTCACCGAGAGCTACGTCACCGGCGTCATTCAGGACTACTATGGCTTTATATGGGTGAGTAGTTGGAACGGGCTGAGTTGCTATGACGGCTATCGGTTTAAGACGTTCAAGGCTCATCCCGGCGACAATTGTCAGCTACAGACCAATCGCATAAACGGCATAGTGGAATTGCGGAATCACGACATACTCTGCATCAGTGAGAAACGCTATTACATCTTTCATCGGAACTCTCTGACATTCGAAAGGCTTAATTCCGACCGATACAAGCGAATGTTCCGGAACTTCCATCCATCTCCATCGGTCGGGAAACAGGTCAGAAACCTTCCTGAATACCGTGATATTGAGGTGAAATTCCTCTGTCAGGACCGCCAGGGTGGTGTGTGGATTCAGAGCAACCGTGGCTTCGAGCGGGTGTGGTTCGTCAGTAAGCCGATAGAGACCGAGAAGATTGGAACCGAGGGCGAAGAATCAGTCCGTGGATTGTTCCGTGATAGCCGAGGACGTGTTTGGATAGCCGACAAGAACGGGGTGGTGCGCGTTATAGCCAACATGACTGATGCCCCGATAGCCGTACAGCAATCGCTCTACCTCAGCCCGACCGGTCAGCTGTCGCCCGTGCCGGTCAGATTCGGCAGCAATGTGTATTCATTCCATGAGGATAAACAAGGCAACCTTTGGCTGGGCACAAAGCCAAACGGACTGTTCAGACTGTCACCTATAGGCAATGGATTCAGTGTAACCCACTATTTGAACAATCCGGCTGACCCGTGGAGCATCAGCGATAATAACATTTATGACATTACGGAGGACTCCCGAGGACGGATTTACATAGCTACATTCCATGGCGGACTGAACATTTTGCTCATGGGAAGTGACGGCAAGACTCGGTTCATCAGTCCACGGAACATGCTGAAGGCGTTTCCCAGGACATCGATGCAATGCCGTTGTCTGCAATTGATGCCGGACGGAACATTGCTCATTGGCTCTACCGACGGACTTGTTACGTGCTCGACAAAATGGAATAATGCCTCTGACATAAGGTTCTTCCTGAACCGCCGCAATCCGGGACTGAGCAGTTCGCTGAGCAGTAACTACATCGACGGTATGCTGACAACACGCAGTGGGGTGGTGCTCGTGGCAACATCGGGCGGTGGAGTCGACAGGATAACGTCGAAGAGCCTGCTAACGGATAACATAAGATTCACCAATTTCTCCAGCCGTGAGGGACTTTTGTCCGACATGACACTGGCTCTTCAGGAAGACCCGTCGGGTCATGTGTGGGTCGTTTCTGAGGCTTCGCTGAGTCGTCTGGACCTGAATAAGCACGAGAGCGTGAACTATATGCGCGGATTCTTCACCGGTCGGTTTGCCTTTACGGAAGTTCCGCCATTGTGCCTGCCCGACGGACGTATCATCATAGGCACTACCCAGGGCACTCTCTCGTTCAATACTATGGATGTGGCGAAGAGCAGCTACGTGCCGAGAATAGTATTCGACTGCCCTGACAAACTGGATATTGAAGCGGGAAAGAAGGACTTCAGCGTTGCGTTTGCTGCCCTCGACTACAATAAGAATGAGGATATTGTCTATGCCTACAGAATGGAAGGATTCGACAATGAGTGGCATTACACTACGACTAACGAGCTCCACTATGTAGGCTTGCGCCCGGGCAACTATAAATTGCATGTCAGGTCGACCAATGGCGATGGCGTTTGGGTGGACAACGAGAAGGTTATCACGATACACAAGCGTGCGTGGTTCACGGAAACTCCTTATTTCTGGATGCTCCTCGGACTGATAGTTGCCGCATTGCTGTATACTGCATATAAGGTACTGACGTATATCCGGCGGTTGCAGAACGAGATAAAGGACATACAGCTGACGAGCAATGAGAAGATAGCGTTGCTCGGTGAGCGGGTGAGGGAGTTGCTGTCGATAAGCGAGTCGGTGGAGAAGGCTGACACGTCGGCTCAGGAAGATGACTTGTCAGACGACGACCGGAAATTCGCCGAGAAACTGAAGGGGTTCATAACCGACAATATCGGCAATTCTGATTTGGTTGTTCAGAACCTTGCCGACACGATGTGTGTCAGCCGGACGGTGCTTTTCGCCCATGTCAAACGTGTCTTCGGCTGTTCGCCTAACAACCTGATACTGAACATGCGTATCAATCGTGCCAAGGAACTCCTAGCCAAAGGCAATCCACTCATCGCTGATGTGGCTTACAGATGTGGGTTCTCCGACCCGAAGTATTTCAGCCGTTGCTTCAAGAAAATCACCGGAAAGAAGCCGAAGGAGTGGAAGGCTTAACCTCGTTTTCCCGTCCGTTTCGCGCTAATATGGCATTCGACTCAATGTAGGAGCGGCAATCTCCGAATTGCCGTAATCGCGGCTTGCGACGCAATATATCGCTCTTTATGATGTAATATGCCACCTCTTGCGATGTAATATACCGTTAGTCGTGTTGTAAAAGGGTATCTTTTAGAAAAGAAAATAATTTATTTTTAATTAAAAATAAATTAAAAACGATTTGAAAATAATCTATTTTTATTTCTAAAAGATACCCTTTTACGATGTTATTACTGGCTCTTTACAATGTAATTACTGCCTCTTTACGATGTAATTCATCCCTTACCATTTTCCAAGAAGACATGTTTTAACCAGTAGGGGAGACCTAAACGAAGTGCATAAAAAACCCAATCGTCCACTTGGACGATTGGGGATATTCATATTACTAATAATATCGAAAAGTTATTCGTCTGTTTACAGGATACGTCCTGTGAGAGTGAACTTCAGCACTGGATAAACAGTGAACTTGTCGATGAAGTCGGACAGGTCGTCGTCGCCTTTAACGTCAGCGTCGTTGGTATCCAGTTTGTGTCCGTCCTGGTAAATCTTCATCTTGCCCATGAATTGGCATCCAAGTTCTACACGGAAACCTACACGGTGCTTCGGGACAAGGCGTCCGTAACCGAGTCCGAGATACGGACGGAAACCATTGACACGTACGTCGCCGTTGATGTCACCGTTCTCGTTGAAATGCAGGTCGTACTTGTCGAGGTTGGCTGTGATGTAGTCTCTCAGCAGAGGCTGTTGCTCGATGGCATCGCTATGACCTTTAAGCTTGGCAATTTTCTTGCCACCGAATGAGAAGCCCGCGGTTACAAACAGGGCATTCTTGATACCGAACGGATAGACACTTGCCTTGAAGTCCCATGTGGTGCGTGATAAGTTACCCTTGATTTTCACCTCGTCAATGTTCGAAGGGAGCTCGATTTGCGGTGGAATGGCACTACGGTCAACGTCAATGTCGACATCTCCGCTTATCTTGATTCCCGGCATGAAGTTTACGCCGAGGCTCAGTTCCAAGTAGTTTGTGACAGGTGAAGCCACATTGATTCCTATACCTTCGGTACCTACGCTAACGCCGGCGCCTACATGTTTGAATACACCGAAATTCTCGACTTTCTGAGCATTCATCTGTGAGAATGGCAGAAGTGACAGTAAAAGAGCAAATAGAATAGTTTTCTTCATGTTCTTATTTTTAATAGGTTATGATTAAGTTGTTAATTGCTAGTTGTCAGTAAATTGTTCTTTATTCTGTTTAGTGTTCTATTTGTAGGGGTTTATGTCTTTTTCTTCTGCAAAAATACGATTTAAATTTAAATATTTCAAATAAGACTTGAATTATTTTCAAAAAATTCTAAAAGTTAGGCTTAAATGTACTTTTAGCTTGTCTAAACGGCTTAGATTAGTGTTTAAGTGTTCGTTATTCCTTGTTGGGGCTGCATTTCCCTTGCAGTTGGTTCTGTTTTCTAGGTTCCACTAGTGGGGGAGACCTAAGCGTAGCGCATGGTCTCCCGCCACATTTTCTGTTAATCCCTTGTCGGGAAGCCATGCGCTCCGCTTAGGCTTCCCCTACAGATGCGATGTGTGCATTGGTTTACTTGAAACTCCATGCACGGAGTACATTGTCAAGTGGAAGGCTTTCGACATGCTCCTCGGTGTTGTCCGGCAGGTTGCAGAAGAAATCGATGCCGGTAAGCTGCTCGAGGGTATCGATGTTGACGACATACTTGGCAAGGTCGGTGTCAGAGCTGTTCTTGTGCTCTATCCAGAAACCCATAGCCTTGTAGCCGGTTGAATTCTTCATCAGCAAAGCCATATAATAGTACTTTGGGATAATCATGCCGTGTACCTTGGTGCTTTTGATCTGGCTAGCGTTATCAATCGTTCCGCCTTTAACAATAAAGAGGGTATCGCGTGAACCAACCTTAATTTGATTACGAACCCAGTTTTCCATGTTCTCCCATACTCCAGCATTGAATCCTTTTAACTGTGGCATCATGTTGGTGAGATAGAAAGTCTGGATATTCGATGTTCGTGAGTTCAATCGGTCGGCGGAAGGGCAGAGGTGTCCGTGGTCATAACCAGAGCCCATGAACGGATCGCCGTCACCGGATGTCCAAGCCGTGGAGCAATGCAGGTCTGGGTCTGTTGGATATTGATTGTTGTACCAGTTCCAATAGTCTCTTTGTCGGTCGATACTATATCGGCTGGTATGGCTCTCACGGTTCGATGAGTACATCTCGTAAGCCGACCAGCGGTTGGAGCGTTTAACGGTGTCCCATTCGACGGAATAGTTTACTTCGCCATTGTCGAAATGTGTAATGATAAGGCTGCTTCCGCCTTTTACTTTCGGGAACTCCAGTCTGTGGACAACGGGATTTGCATCGGCGAGATTAGAATTAATGTTGTTCACTGTCGGAGCTGCCGGTCCGTCGTCATCCGAGGAACTGGAACATGCAGTGAAGAGAAGCAGAGAAAAGAAGAGCAGCAAATAAGCCATTCCTGACAAACTGGTAATCCCCGTCAAACCTCGCCCAAGGGGAGGCTTTTGATTACTTAACGACTTGCTGAGGTTATACTCAGCGTTAGAACTCTCATTTGTTCCTTTGTATTGTATCTGTGTCTTGCCCATACTCATAACGCTCTAATATTTATTTATGTGATTAAACATCCTCCCCTTAGGGGGAGGCTTGGTTGGGATTTATAAAAAAATGCGGGCAAGCGTATATGCAACTACGCTTGACCGCATTAATTCTAAAAAATATCTTCTTTATGAAAAGGTCTTGTAAGATAGCAACCCTTCCAATTGGGAAGAGATTACTTCTTCAGCTTACCGTAACGGCTCATGAAGCGGTCGACACGACCTGCTGTATCAACAAGCTTGCTCTTACCGGTATAGAACGGGTGAGAGGTGCTTGAGATTTCTACCTTCACTACTGGGTAAGTCTCGCCTTCAAATTCTACAGTCTCTGTAGTCTTTGCTGTAGACTTTGTAAGGAACATATCGCCGTTGGACATGTCCTTGAACACGACGGGACGATAGTTTTCTGGATGAATACCTTTTTTCATTTTGTTTTCTTATTTATAGTTTAACGGGCTGCAAAGGTACGAAGAAAATAACAATATACCAAACAATTAGGCAAAAAAATCCCCACCAAGGTCGCTCTTAATGGTCACTTGGTGGGGAATTGTATTTACTTAACTACAACGTTCTTGACTTCCCAAGTAGCTGAATGCTTGTCGGTACTTGTGTACTGGAATGCGATGTAGACAGTCTTCTGTCCTGCGAACTTGCTGAGGTCGCAACTTGCGTCAACAAATGTCCAGTCCTTTCCGTCAGAGTATGCTGATACGGTAAGCTCTGTCCAGTTGCTCTTGTCGGTTGAGGCAAGAACCTTCAGCTCTTCGCTTGCATTTGTAAAGAAACGCTCGGCATGCTGGAATGTCAGTGTTGCTGATGTCAGACCTTCAAGGCTGAATGCCGGAGAGATAAGCTGGCTGACACATGCGATGTCCTTGCCCTTGATGTGGGCTGTGGCTTTCATGTAGCCGTTCTTGTCGTCATGAGTCCAAACGGAGGTTGCGCCTTCGCCAAGAGATACGTCATTGATGGTGAAGTTGTCCTGACCTTCGCTGAATGTTGCGTTCAGTCCGGTTCTAACGGTTGGCTCGCTACTGCCTTTTCCATTGATGCTGACAAGGTAGGTCTTGTTGGCTACAGCCTCAGGAGTGTTGCCTTTGTAGTTGACAAATGGTCCATAGATGACAACCAAGTCGCCAACCTTCAGCTGGTCCTCAGAAGTGAAGTTTTCACCATTGAGATATTTGCTGCGGAAGATGTACAATGTGTTCGAAGCAGAGCCGTCATCAGAAATATAATAAGTGGCATTGCCGAAGCTTGTGCTGAGCTCGTTGATGGACGAAACCTTACCAGTTACATACATTTCAGAAGTGTTTACATCGGCTTCGCTGCCCTTAATGAGGTTCAGTGCTGCTGCAACGTTATATGGCTCAGCTGCTGTTCCCTTTCCTGATGGTTGCGAAGGAGGAGTTACAGGCTGACCTTTCTGTCCGTTAAGGCTGTAAAGGTAGTTGCCTGATGTCATTTCTGGTGTTCCTGATGAAGTTTCGTTAGGCTTGAATAGTGTAATTGTACCATAAACTACGACTTCGTCGCCAATCTTGAGGTCTTTCTCGGATGCGAAGTTCTGATTGTTCAGACCTTTACCACGATAGATCTCGAGTTGGTTGGTTGAACTCTCTGTGTCATTAATATAATATGTATAGTTGCCGAAGCTGGAGTTGAACTCGTCAAGTCCGACAATCTTTCCCTTTACATAGACAGGTTCGTTGGTGTATTTGCCTGCCTTGATTATTTCCATTGCCTTGGCTACGTTGTATGGGTCATCGGCTGTGCCGGTACCTGTTGCCACGACGACCTTTGTCGTGTCAGTGGTTGCTGATGGCGTCTCGTAAGGCTGGGGCACGTCTTCGCAACTGGTGAAAGCGAAGGCTGTCATAGCCAGCGCTGTCAATGAAAGAATTAACTTTTTCATATCTGTTGTTTTTTTGTTTTCTAGGTTATTTAATGGTGACATTGCGGATTTCCCATGTCGGAGCTGTAGATGTTGTGCTGACATACTGGAATGCGAGGTGAATCTTCTGCCCGATGTATGGGGTAAGTGCTGTTGAACCTTCAACCATTGTCCACTTTGTATCGGCGTTTGGCAGGTTGTCGAGAGTCAACTCTGTCCATTTGGCTGTAGATGGTGCGCCTTCCTTATAGTTGGTGCTTACAAGGATCTTGCAGTTCTCACTGAATGTTGAACCAAGAAAGTTAGCTGCCTGTGTGATAACGAGGGTAGCTTTAGATGCGGAAGACAAGTCTATCTCAGGAGAGATAAGCCAGCTCTCGGCTGCGTGGTTGGCTCCGCCAACGTATGCTGAAGCCTTAGCTCCATAGCTTGAACCGCCCCAGACATAGTTCAGATCTTCGTCTTTTGATACGTCGTTGGCTGTCCATGAGCCTGTGCCTTCATCGAATCCTTCCTCATAGAGTGCTGTTGCAGCTGGCTGTACGTCATCAAGGGTGCGGATGATAAGCTCCCATGAATTGTTATAACGCTTCATAATACCTGTTACGTCAACCTTACCAGTCGGTACAACGGCATTGGCGAAGTCAGCATAGTTGCTGTTGTAAACTTGTACGGTACGTCCAAGTTCGTTGAAGTACCAGCTCTTTGAGCCTGCACCGCCGCCAGCGTCAGCGTAAGTAGAGTCGATGGAAAGCTTATGGTTGAAGCTGACATTGCGTACGATAGCCAGCTTTCCGCCGTCTTTAGCCATGTCCCATTTGCTTGCGTCGAACTCTTCCGGCTCAACAACATTGCCGGATGAGAGAATCTTATAGTGCTGGTCGAATGTTGCGCGGCTCATGCGTCCAACATAAGTGCCACCATTGGCGTTTGTAGTTGGAACACCAATCTCAGCTTGCAAACCATAGTTGCCAACGTAAAGTCCATTGAGGTCGACAAGAATCTCAGTGCCAACAGGCAGGAATCCATAAAGCCCGCCCTGTGCGATAGACAGGATTATTGCGCCGGTTGAATCCTGAATGGCAAGTTCATTATAGATATTTCCTTGCTCATCACTGCTTGTGACGATACCTTTTATCTTAAGATTACTTGTTACTTGTTCGTAGGCTTGACCATCACGATAGTCAGTGCTGATAGGAGTCTTGTACATGTCTTTCAGCGCAGCGATAGTAATGACATTGTCCTCCGTCAACTCATTGTTGCCGTATGGATTCTCGTCATAGCGTGCCCCGGCATAATCGTCGCCCATGCATGATGCCAGGAGTATTCCTGCCAGTGCTAAAACTATATATGATAATTTCTTTTTCATTGTCTTAGAATTTATAAGCGATGTTCAACATGCCGTTAATGCCATTGACATAGTATTTCTTAACGTTGCGAGAGAACTTATAAGCACGGTCGTTACGGGTTCCGTCGTTTCTCAGAGTATAGTCTGAACGGCTCTGCTCATAGCCACCGCTTACAATCTTCCGGTTGTCCAGAATGTTTGTAACCATCAGGTTGATTGACAGGCTTCCGTGCTTAAGATAAATGCTCTTACCGATAGATCCGTCGAGCATGAAGCCTCCGTGACCTTTTGCCTGACCCGGAACAACATAGTTGCCGTCGTTGTCAACGTCACCGGCATTAACCAATGTCTGTCCGTAACGGCGTGAAGGAGCGTATGAAAGGTATATGCGGTCGTAATAGTTTCCATTGAGATCGATGTACCATCCGCTCTTATGGAAACTGAGGATTGCACTGTATGCGGACAATGGTGTGCCGTTCTCGCGCATGTCCTTATTATATACAATGTCATCAGTGTAGGTAGCTTGTGTAGAGTTCAAGTAGCGAACATTGGCATTGTTGACGTTCTTGGCATCACTCCAAGTACCTAGAGTCTTGAAGTTAAGGAAGCTTGTAAGCTTGAAGTCGAGTCCGAACTCAACGCCATAGTAATTCTTCTTGATGTTTGTCATCGATACGTAAGAGAACGAATTGATGTCATCGAAGTAGTAGTTCTGCCATTCCGTAACGTTGGACAGGTGGCTGTAGTAAGCACTGATGTTAGCGTGCAGCCATGTTCCGAGATACTGGTAACTGAATTCAGAGCTGAAGACACGTTCATTCTTCAGGTTGTTTACAAAGTCATTGTTCATTTCCGGAGAAACGAAAGCGGCTGTAATCTGAGGAGCACGCTGCTCATATCCGATGCCAAGAGCCACTGTATTGCCCTTGCCGAGGTTGAAAGTACCGTTGAACTTGCCGCCACCAGAAAGGAACTCAGCTGTCTTTGACTTTCCGAAAGAGTTGTCGGCGAACATACCATTGCGCATATTGCCACGACGGTTCATTCCGTCATAGCCGAGTTTGGCGCCAAGAGTGTAATGCAGAATGCCGATAGTCTGTGAGAAAGAACTCCAAGCCTTGCCCTGACGAATCTTCAAGTCATAGTCGTAACCGAAGCGGTCGCCCTCATAGATGAGCTTTCCAAGACCCTGAGTGCCCATAGTATTGAGGTCATACTGGACGCGTGGGTCTGTCGAGGCATACGTTCCGAGAGCGTAAGTATTGATGTTGTGGTAGCTGTCGGCACCGAGCAAGTCTTCCATTGTCTGATAATGATGACCGATGTTCTGTCCGAGAATGATACCGGCATTGAACTGCTTGTCCTTTCCGATACGGTTGCTGAAAGTCGAAGCCATGTTCACCATCATGTTGTCGTTGTGCTTAGCCTGAACGAAATAGAGCGCATCTTTTCCGTTCTTTGCGGCCTCACGGTTAGCATAGTACAGGCGATCCCAGTTGATTTGGCGGTTAGCTTTGTTCTGCCACCACAGAACGGCTGTGTTCCAATCGGCAAGAGCCTGCGATGTGCGGTAACGGCTGTCGGTCTCATCCCAAACATCATAATAGCTTGAAGGAAGATTCTTCCAGTAGTCAGGCTGTGGATTATCAGTATTGTTGTAGTTAAGCTTTGTGCTCTTGTACATCGAATACTTAGCGAATACCGATGTAGTGAGCTTCATGTTGTCGTTGATGTCCCAGTCCCAAGTCAGTATTGCAGACGGCGCAAAGTCGTTGACGACTCGGCTGTTACGCTTGTGTCCGTTCTGATAACCCCAATACGGGTTGTACTGGAAGTCGTTGGCAAGCCAGTAAGCCTCGTCGGTACTTGCACCCTGAGAAGCACGCTCAGTCGGGTTGCCCCATGTCGAGAAACTCAGCGAGTGACCATTGTTCCACTTCTTTTGAACACCGAAGAAGTAGGATAGGGCGTTGTAGAAAGTACCCTCGACATATCCGCGGTTAGCCCAACGGTAAGTGAGGTTAGCGGCGAAAGCCCATCCATGGCTGTTGAATCCTGAAGCATAAGTGTACATGCCGCGGAGAGTGTAGTTGCGGTTGGCTGCGGAGAGAGTGATACGGTTTCCAGCTGCCATTGAACCGGCGCGGAAGTCATAGTTGTTACTGCCCGCCATGCCTGCTACCGAGAAGGCATTGTCCTCGAACGGCAACGCAAAGTCAACGTTCTTGGTCTGCTGGTTCAGTCCACCGACCAACGAATAGCGGAACTGTCCACTTTCCATATCATTCATCGGTGTACCATTGATGTAGATGTCGTTGTACTTCTGGTTGAAAGCACGGTAACGGAACCGCAGCGGCGAGAAGAGATACCCCACCTCAGAAGCGTAGACGTTACTGTTGGAGTTGAGGATTGTGACATTGTCGCTCATGTCCTCGTCCTCGCCCAGCTGCGCCTCGGTGAATGTGAAAGCCTGCTCGTCAAGAGCGTTGGCCGTTTGCTCCTGCTGGCTGGCACCGTTCTTTGGCTCTTGTGCCATGGCGGCTGACGTGCAGCAGAGGGCTATCACAGCAAGTTTCAGCTTTTTCTGCATAGTAAAATATTAAAAGTGTATTTATTTTGTGCAAAGTAACAAAATAAATTTTAAAAAGAAAAGCCTTTTTCCATAAAAATTCGGTTAAAGGTGCAAATAATTGAATTAAACATACAAATAATTGAAATTATTTCCCGATATTTGCAGCATGAAAGTGAAGAGTGGAAAACGAAGAGTGAAGAATCAAATACTTAATAGTAATAGAAGGAATAAAAACAATAAAGCAAATAAATAAAGATGAAAAAGCAACTATTCATGCTCATGCTGCTTGTGCTTGTTTGCACTACAGCTTCGGCACAGAGGAAACTGGCTGGCTATGCCGTTGGATTCTACAACCTGGAGAACTTGTTCGACTACACCCACGACGAGGGTAAGAACGACTATGAGTTCCTTCCCGATGGTTCCTACCACTGGAACGAGATGAAGTACACTCACAAACTGCACAACATGTCGCGTGTCCTTGCTGAGATGGGAACCGACAAAATACCAGACGGCTGTGCGTTCATCGGAGTCAGTGAGGTCGAGAACGACCATGTCCTTACCGACCTTGTTGCCCAGCCGTCACTGGCAGCCCGCAACTTCAAGTTCTGCCATATCGAAGGTCCTGACCGTCGTGGCATCGATTGTGCCCTGCTTTACAATCCGAAGTATTATAAGGTGAACAACGTTAAGCTTGTTCCTTACGTACCGGAACTTGCAAAGGACAGCACCTTCAAGACCCGTGGCTTCCTTACCGTCAGCGGAGAGCTTGCCGGTGAGCATGTCGACGTTATCGTCTGCCACTGGCCAAGCCGTTTCAGCGGCTCGTTCTATCGTGAGACAGCCGGTCGTGAGGTTCGTGCCGTGAAGGATTCTCTGCTTAAGGACGACCCTAACGTTAAGGTATTCATCATGGGCGATATGAATGACGACCCGACAAACAAGAGTATGTATGACTGCCTTGGCGCTAAGGAAGATATAAATAAGGTAAAGGCTGACGAGATGTACAACCCTTGGTATAACACTCTTGTCAAGGGACATACCGGAACTCTGAAGTATCAGGGCAACTGGAACCTCTTCGACCAAATTGTCATGACTCCAAACCTTTTGAACCAGAACGGCAAGAAGGACTTCTCGACGCTTAAGTTCATTTCCCATCAGATATTCCGCCGTGATTATCTGTTCCAGGAAACAGGCAAATATAAGGGCAACACAAAGCGCACAACAGCCGGTGGTGTATGGCTCGATGGCTATAGCGACCACCTGCCGACAGTGGTGTACTTGGCAAAAGAAATCTAAGCCTCACTAAAGTTATAGTACGTCCTTGAACATTTGATTGTAATACTCCGCTTTTTTCTCGACCTTCATAGGGTAGGCACGACTACTGCTTGGTTCGCGATAAAGGCGGAGTATTCTATTTTCAAACGGGAATTCAATAAACGAGCCCATCTTCATTTTCTTTGCATTCTGAATGTTGAAATGCTCAGTGAAGATAGATGTTGCCAGTTGTCCGGCAGCAAGGACGGCACGGCATTCTGTGAGATAATGAAGCATTCCGTCAAGGTCGGCTTGCTCTATTACCTCTAAGTCTTTGTCGGAAGCAGTACCTTTTGTTCTTCTAATCTTAAGGCATGTGTCGAAAATGGCTATCCCTTTCTCAGCCAGAAACTCCTTTAGCTCGTCAAGCCGCCATGTCTTTTCACCTGGCTTGATGAAATAATCCTTATTTCCAAAGAAGCACAGTCCCATTATCCGCCACATGTCGTTCATGAAGTTAGGATAATACCATTCCATACACCATCTCTTCGGTGCTGGCGGGAAAGTGCCTAACATCAACAACTTCGCATTCTTCGGCAAAAACGGCTCGAAAGGATGCGTCTCTATTTCTGCTTCCATTTTGCAATAAATGTTTAGCATTGAGCCTGAACATCCTTCCCATTTGGGAAGGCTTGGTTTGGCTTTCCTACTTTATCAATCCCTCAATATACTTGCAGAGAATGCTTATTCCACGGACATTCTCACCACCCTGTGGAATAATCAAGTCGGCATAACGCTTTGTCGGCTCAATGAACTGCTCATGCATAGGCTTCAGAACCTTCAGGTATCTGTCGACCACCATCGAAACCGTACGTCCGCGGTCAATAGTGTCCCGCTGGATATTGCGGATGAGGCGCTCGTCAGAATCACAGTCGACGAATATCTTCAAGTCCATCATGTCACGCAGTTTCCTGTTTATAAGCGTCATGATACCTTCGATGATGATTACCGGCTTCGGCTCCACGTGGATAGTTTCCGGCAGTCGGTTGCTGAGAATGTAACTGTATGTAGGTTGCTCTATAGCCTTGCCGTGGCGCAACTCGTTGACCTGCTCTATAAGTAGTTTCCAGTCGAACGCGTCTGGGTGGTCGAAGTTGATAGCCTTGCGCTCCTCGTCGGTGAGTCCCGTCGTGTCATTATAGTATGAGTCAAGTGGAACAACAGCCACATAGTCTGGTGGCAGAGCCTCCACGATTTTCCTAACCACAGTTGTCTTGCCGGAACCAGTTCCGCCGGCTATGCCTATAATTGTAACTTTGTCGTTAACCATGAAATGATTTTTGAAGGATTATTCTTTGTTGTTTGTAGAGTCAGTTTTAGTATCGTCATCAGCTTCGGTTATGACCTCAGCCTCAGTAATGTCTTCCGGTGCCTGCATCTTTGCGCGTGCCTCGGCAGCTGCCTTCTGTGCGGCATTAGCCTTGTCGTAAGCCTTTCGCATCTGGTAAATCTTTATCGAGTCAACACACTCTACCAGACCATAGAATATCATACACCATCCGATGAGTTGCATTACCAGGTCGATAGCTTCGCCGGTGCGGAAAAGAACGAAAACTCCTATTCCGAAAGTAACGAGCGGGAACAGCCAGAATAGAATAGGGACTGAGGAGAACTTTGTCGCACGTCCCAAGTTGACAAGCTGGTTGATGGCTCCGAGAATAAGAATTATAGCCAGTACAACCACAATTCCTTTGACGAACTCGGCAGGCAGGAATATCAGTATAGCTCCAAGAATCATGCTACCTACGCCCACGATAGGGAATGCCGGTACTGTGCGTGATACCTTGTTGCCGTCTTGGTCGAACAACTCTTTCGCCGACTCGAACCGCTTCTTTGTGTAGTGGTAAACAATAAAGGATATTAGTCCGGTTGCGAAGAATATTCCTCCAATGACTATCGTCAGCCACTGAAGGGTCTGTCCACCGTATTCTAGCAATAGAATTCCAACTATAATTGCGCAAACAGCGCGGAATATTGCACTCTGGAAAAGTTTCATAAGATTCGGTATTTTATGGCAAAGATAGTCTTTTCTTTTGATGTTCACAAATAAATTCAGGAAAATTCGGGGCAACAGATGAAAATTCATGTTGACGGCTTTGTGGTTCCACTTGTTTGCAGTAATTTTGCACCTCGGAATATTCAAGATAACGAAAATGACTAGATTATATTTGGTGCGGCATGGACTGACATTCGACAATGCCGCAAAGATTCTGCAAGGTCAGGTCCAGGGCGAGCTTAATCCGGTCGGAATCCAGCAGGCTGAGGCTGTTCGTGACAAGATGAAGAATGCTAAGATTGACGCTTTCGTGTCAAGCGACCTGCATCGCAGCATGCAAACTTGCGAGATTATAGCAGCCCCTCATCACAAGAAGGTGGAGACTACAGTCCTGCTTCGGGAACGTGACTGGGGCTCAATGACCGGCAAGTTCATTCCCGACCTGCCCAAAGACCCGAAAGACTGGCCAGAAGATGTCGAGACGATACCACACCTGAAAGCCCGTGCGCAGAACTTCCTGACATGGCTGAAGGTGACTTATCCCGGCAAGACCGTCCTTGCGGTAGGGCACGGAATAGTCAACAAGGCTATCCAGAGCGTGTACTTCAAGAAACCGATGAACGAAATTCCACGCATGGACAACGCCGAAGTAAGAGTGCTCGATTTGTAAGATTGTTTCCTGTCTTGACCGTGTTGGCAATGCAATTAGAGCCAATTTCGTAACTGTTTGATGGTCAACGGCTACGCAAGACATGCCAAAACGGGTTGTAAAAGACGCCCAATTACATCGTAAAAGACGCCCAATTAGAACGTAAAAGGGACCGAATCAGAATGCGATTCGGTCCCTTTTAGGATTTTGTATGGCTTTAACTACAATTTATGTCATTATCTTTCAATTGACGTACAGGGCAATTTATCTGTGTCCTCCGAAACTTCCGTGAGAGCTTCCACCGCCGAAACCGCCGGAGTGTGAGCTGCTGCCACCGCCGAAGCTACGTGAGCCACCACCGAAACTGCTGCTTGAGCGTGACGGGCTGAATGAGCTGCCAGGTGAGCTGAATGAGCGACTTGGAGTGCTGAACGAGCGGCTAGGTGCTGTGCGGCTCTGGTTTATTGAGCGTGACGGAGCCGACTGCGGCTGGAAACTGCTGCGATTCATAGTCCTTGTCTGTCCGCCAAAGTTGCTTCTTGACGGGCTCTGAGTAACAGTTGTACGGGTGCTGCTCTGTGGGAAAGCGGTGCCGCGGTTGCCGCCGAACTGACGGGTGTTGCGGTTCTGCATCTGGATATTATTCTGACCGTTCTCGTTGAGAGTGCGGTTTCTGATAACTCCATTGCCGAAGGTTCCACGATTCTGCGGAGTGCCGCCGCCGATGGTGCGGTTTCTGTTGACACCAGCGCCGTTGCCGAATGTTCTGCCACCGTTATTGTTGTTATTGTTGCGGTTGTTGAGATTGCCGAACGAGCGGTTGCGGTTGTCGAATCCATTGCGGTAGTCGCCGCGGTTGAATCCGTCGCGCATTCCCATTGCCGGTCCACGGTCAGGGCGTCCCCAGTCACGGCGTCCGCGATACCAGCTGTGTCCGCCATTCATGCGCCAGCTATGTCCGCCACGATAGACGGCATAGAAGTGCGGATGACCGAAGTAGAAGTAATCACGAACCGGGTAGCGGGCGTAGATTCCGAAGTGCCAGTAGCCTCCCGACCAGTAGATAGGACGGTAGAAATAGGCTGCGTCGCAGAAGGCGCGGTACTGCCAGTCCAGAAGTATATAACTCAGGTCGAGGTTGCGGTAGCGCCAGTAAGCGCCGTAAAGGTCGTCGACGGTGTTGACATTGAGCAGATAGTCGAGGTTGATCTCGTAGGCTGCTTCATACTGGTCCTCAGTAAGGTTCAGCTCGTAAGCCATCTTGTCGGTCAGGAACAAGGCTTCGTTACGTGCCTGCTCGTAACTCATGGCTGAAGCCGAGACTGTCATTGTGAACAGCATTACAAGGGCAAAAGCGAACTTTTTCATAATAGTATCTTTTTTTATTGTTAATCGATGTGTCTTAATGAGATGTTTTCTTAATCTCACGATGCAAAGGTAATAAGAAATATTGTATGCCAAAAAGGATTTTCCCTAAACAGTGGGGGAATTTCCCTATACCCTCTTCGCAGGCGGTAACCCGTTGGCACAGAGTTACAATACTATTACAGCCAAATGCATGAAATTGACGATTATTGGTTTTTTAACCATTTGAAATAAAAAACGGGAAAAAGATTGTCTATATTAAAAAAATATAATTAACTTTGCACACAAAAGTTGATTGTGAATAGTATGTTTTCGCAATCATACTTTATATATAAATAAGGTATAAGTCTGTAGAGAGAGAAATAATTTAAGATAAATATAACAAAAATCAATGACGATGAAGAAAAGAAGACTTCTTAGTTTAATGCTCTTGGTATGCTTTATCCTAGGCGTATCAGGCTCGCTCACGTCTTGTAAGGATTATGACGATGATGCGGGGTGGAATGATCGAGTAGCTAATAACGAGTCACTTATCAAGGCTCTTCAGGAGCAGGTGGCTAACCTTCAGGCTGCTCAGCAGCAGTGCCGTACACAGTGTGACAAGAACAATGCCGCTATCAGTGTTATCAACGACACTATCAACAATATCCGTGGTCGCGTAAGCTCAAACTCTTCACGCATCACAGCTCTTGAGAATGAGAAGGTAAAGATTTACGAGAAGATTTCTAACCTTGAGAAGGCCGACTCTTTGCTGAACATTGCCATCACTCAGACTAATGGCAGAATCGACGACGCCGAGGCAAGAATCTCTAAGCTCGAAGAGGGCTACAGAATGAATACCCAGGCTATCAACAACCTTCGCGACAGCCTTGCTGAGTGCATGCTCAACTGCAACAAGACAGCTCTGAAGGTCGAGGGTCTCGTCACTACTATCAATAACCTGAACGGTAAGGTTGATTCACTCAACAATGCCATCAACACACGCCTTGACGGTCAGGATGCCAAGATTGCCAACCTCGTAAGCACCGTTGACAGCCTCGACAAAAATATCATCCAGCCTCTTAACAATACTGTCAATATCCTGAGCGGTCAGGTTGAGGAGCTCTATAGAAAGGCTTACAGAGACTCTCTCTCTGCTCACGTTGCCGACTCTATTGCCCGTCACGCTGATTCTCTGGCTCTGAAGAACTATCAGAGTATTGTTGAGACCAACTACAGAATCGATACTATCAATAATACCATCCAGTTGATGAATGGTCAGATTGTTTCTCTTGACTCAAGCGTTACCGCCCTTAACACAGCACTTGGTACTGTAGGCGATTTGGCTAAGGCTAATGAGCAGGCTATCAAGACCCTTCAGGCTGAGTTCGACAGTCTCCAGAAACTCGTCAACTCTATCTGGAACGCATTCAAACTGCAGGTTACCAGCATCGCAGTCAACGGTACATACAACCCGATCTTCGGCTACTATGCTGTTCCTTCAGGCGACATCCGTTCTACAGTTCTTGGTACATATTATGGCAAACCGGAATCCTTCCAGTTCCCGACAGCTATCAGTTCTTACTATGCTAACACCAATCAGACCCTTACTAACAAGGATCTCGAGGTTACAGGCATGAGCTCACAGAGCTTCGGTGGTCAGACCATCGTCAGCGAGGACGGTGCAGAGGGTAACGCCGGAAAACTTTGGCTCACTCTTAATCCGACAGAGGTTGACTTCACAGGTAAGAACTTCAGCCTTGTCAACAGTAGAGGCGTAGGTTCAGCTCTCAGCCTGAGCTCTGTCAAGCCATCTGACGAACTGCTGCAGTTCGGCTATACTCGTGCTGCTTCTACCGGATTCTATGAGGCTCAGGGTACAATCAACGCAAATGATGTTGATGAGCTGAAGCCAAATGTTAATCTCAAAGATATGAAGGATGAGCTTCGCACTATCTACCACAACTGGAAGAACCGTGCTGCCAATGGCGGATTCAATGTCAATTTGAGCCAGCTCGCAGGCGTTATCTATGAGAATGTCAACAACGTTCTTCCTGCACTTGCTCTGAAGACTTCCTGGGCTACTACCGACACAGCCGGCATCCAGAACACCCACTCTGTACTCTCTCAGTACTGTGTAGGCGCAGCCGCTGTTCATCCTCTGTCATACGGATTCCTCCAGGGCAGAACTTACACTCCGCTGCCAGTATATACCGCTTATGAGGACATCAATGTCAATGTTGATACTATCACTGTCAACACTGTCCAGTCGACTGGCAATGTTCGCGTAACAGTTCACTTCAAGGATCACAATGGCAAAGACTCAACAGCTACTTATACTGTTGACGGCATCAATGAGCTCATCGACAGCTATAACGACGCTCTCGTTGGTATCCAGAGCCAGGTCAACAACCAGATTCACGACATCGACAGCCAGCTCGACCAGCTGTCTAACCTGTCAAACCTCTTCAAGACCTACGACCGTTGGGCTAACCGTGTGAATGGTTGGTTCAGCCGCGATGGAAACAACGATATCAACCGTTCACTCCAGCCGGTTATCTTCTACGGTCTCGGCAATGAGATGCGTAAGCTCGGTAACACTAAGTATGCTACGGTCGCTCTGCCTTCAGGTAGCTCACTGCTTGCCACATCTTATACCTTCGAGCTCCTTGCTCCGGCTTATAAGAAATGGGTTGCTGTTACCAACGTATGGAAGAACTCTGACGATGCAGTCAGAGGCGTTCGCAGTGCTCAGGACGGCAATGCTGATGCTCTCTCAGCTCTCCGGCAGGCTAACAACGGCACTAACATGAACCAGGTTGTCTTCGGTACTGAGCGCAGCTTTACTCTCGGTACTCTGAAGTCCGACTATGTTTATGAGATTTCTTACGCTGCCGTTGACTACAATGGTAAGAACGTTGTTCGCAAGTTCTACGTAAGAGGTAAGTAAAGTATAATCACATATTAAAGCGGATGCCCCCCGGGATGTCCGCTTTGAAAGGAAACCAATAGAATCAATAGAAAATGAAACTAAACAATATATTATTGTCCGCAGCATTGCTAGCCGGAGCCATGACAGCGTCAGCTCAGGAGCAGCCAGCTGCAAAGACGGTATACGACTTCAATCCGCACTGGTATGTTCAGGCACAGATTGGAGGTCAGTACACTCTTGGCGAGGTAAAATTTAAGGAACTTGTCAGCCCTAACGCACAGGTAGGTCTCGGCTATCAGTTCAATCCTGTATTCGGCATGCGCCTGGCTGTTGGTGCTTGGCAGAGCCGTGGCGGATGGAGAGTTGATCCGTTCTCTCGTGCTGACGGTACAAGTTTCGCCGGTGACACATACAAGTGGAAGTACAAGTATGTAGCTCCGGCTCTCGACTTCACTTTCAATCTGAGCAACCTCTTCTGTGGATTCAACCCTAACCGTCTGGTTAATGTAAGCGCATTCCTCGGTGCCGGTGCTAATATCGCTTTCGACAACGATGAGGCTAACGACATCAATGCTCAGCTTGCTTCTGCCAACAGCCCATTCCCTAACTCTCATCAGAACCTTGAGTACATCTGGGACGGCACAAAGACCCGTTTCGTTGGCCGTGGTGGTGTTATGGTTGACTTCCGTCTGAGCGACCGTGTATCTGTTGGCGCAGAGTTCAATGCCAATGTACTTAACGATAAGTACAACTCTAAGAAGGCCGGCAACCCTGACTGGTATTTCAACGGTCTCGTCGGTGTGAAGATTAACCTCGGCAAGAAGAAGACTTACACAGCTCGCACCATTGAGGCTCCGAAGCCTGTTGAGCGTGTTGTCGAGCGTGTGGTTGAGAAGCAGGTACCTGTTGCCGCCGCACCAGCTAAGCCTGTTAAGCAGATTCAGCTTCGCCGTGACATCTTCTTCCCAATCAATGTAACTACAGTACAGAACTCAGAGGACAAGAAGCTGCAGGATGTTGCCGACTACATGGCTGAGTATCCTGAGACCAATGTCCACATCGTTGGCTATGCTGACCGTGGTACCGGTAACGCTAAGATTAACAAGAAACTTGCCGGTGAGCGCAGTAAGAACGTTGCACGGCAGCTTGAGGAGAAGGGTGTTGAACCAACCCGTGTATCATACGAGGATAAGGGTGACACCGTTCAGCCGTTCCAGGAGAACGATAAGAACCGTGTAAGTATTTGCATCGTTAAGTAATTCCTTTCTGGTAAAGAAAGATACAGGAAACAAAAAAGGCTCTGTCCAATTCTTATGATTAAGCTTTTGGACAGAGCCTTATATAGTTTTTAGTTTCCACATATTATATATAGTAAAAGAGTTTTCAGATATTAGTTTGTTAAAAGATGAAAAGATTGTGCTTTTTATTCGCAATGGCGGCTGTAAGCATGACGGGCATGGCTCAGGTCATTAGCGATGGATTCTACCGTGTGCAGAATACCAGAACTCAGCGTTGGTGCGTCCTTGCTGACGACTATGCATACGTCGATGAGTCGGCTTCCGGTGCAGGAACAGGCTCTGTCTATCTGCAGGCTATCCGTACATATAAACCGTTCGAGCATGTTGTCTCCGACCCGGGCTCTATCATTAAGTTCACTTATAGCCAGAAGGGTAAGGGATATACCCTCGCCGCTCAGGGCACTGATACCTATACTATGCTTAAGAAGCATGGCGAGTATTACCTGACACTGCGCCAGAATGGTAAGGCTTATACTGCTTCGGCTTATGCTAAGGGCTTCAACATCCACCTTTCTGATGAAAGACTTGAGAATGATGAGAAGTATGATACTCTCGGCTATATGCAGCCAACGGGTGAGCAGTATCAGTATTGGTATATAACCAAGGTCGATGCCTCTACTGATAATTACTTTGGATTCAAGCCGACTCTATCGGCAGCTGGTAAGAACTATCTGCCTTTCTATGCCGGTTTCAGTTTCAAGAAGCACTCTGATGGCATTCGTGCTTTCTATATCGACAGCATTAAGCCGCGTGCCGGTGTAGCTCGCTATCGTGAGATTACCGACGAGACTCTGCCAGCCGGTGTGCCAATGATTATCGAGACTTCTTCTTCTGAGCCTGCTAACAATAAGGTTGACGTTGTCGACGGTGATGGCACTGCGCCTGCCGGAAACCTTCTTCAGGGTGTTTATTTCTGTTCTGTAAAGGAGATCCTGCCTTATTACGATGATCCTGGTGCTCACCATGAGGATGTTTATACTTCTTACGATCCGTCAACAATGCGTCTGCTTGGAGTCGATAACGACAGGCTTGTGCTTAGGAAGTCTTCTACAAGGTATGTTCCTGCCAATTCATTCTATCTGCCGGTACCTGCCGACTGTGCCGATGTCGTCCGTATTGTTGATGCAGCTGAGTTTGCGGCAACCGTTGAGCCTGATCCACAGCCAACAGGAATAGAGTCTGTAAAGACAGAGACTAAGTCGAATGATACATTCGTCTACAACTTGAAGGGTCAGAGAGTATCTGCTAACGGACTGCAGAACCTTCCTTCGGGAATATATATTTATCAGGGTCGCAAGGTCGTGGTTAAGTAATGTCTGGCTTACGAAACAATTAAGGAAAATAATAAGGGAGACCAAAGCAATAAGCTAAGGTCTCCCTTTTTTAAATATCTGTCTATAAGATGTAGCTCTTTCTACAGTTAGAATGTACGGGTTATTTTCACATTCAATACCGGGAATACAACAAGAGCCTTCAGGAAGTTCATCTTGTTCTTGATGTTATCCGGGTAGTCGTGCAGGTCACGCGCCATGTCGATGGTCTCCGTTGTATACGAATAAGTGGTTATCTCTGTCTCTGGGTCTACTGCTTTGTTCTCTATCGAACGCTTTGTATAGACGTGTGGCTTGCCGCCCCAGAACAACAGTCCGGCATCGAATCCGATTTTCCACTTAGGCTCCTTCTTGCTAAGGCGGCCTTGATAGCCGAATCCGATGTATGGCTTGAACTTGTTGACCTTTGCTTTCACGTTTATATTGCCATTTTCGTCAGGCACTACATAGCAGTTCTCGTCGGTGCCTTTCATCTTACCGATAAGGTATTGCATGCGTCCGTAACTGCGAAGCCTGTCGGAAAGCTGGTCGTTGTACAGGTCTTGTCCGTTGTAGGTATAGAACGGCTGATTGTTCATCGCCTTTAGATACATGTTGTCATATATGCCGACTGCGAGCATTGTCGTCATGTCTTCTTTGGCAACTTCGGCATCGGCAAAGCGGCTGTTTCCCCAATAGAATCCGGCACTGACATACCAGTGCTTGTTATGGAATGGCATGATGTCCACTATAAGGCTCGCATTCCAGTACTTCGGTTTGCCTTCCATCTGAATCTTGTCGTCGACATCATAGCCTGTAAGGTCTTTCATGTGACCTTGCAGCTTGTCGAACTTCGTCTCTATCCGGTTACCGTCTTTGTCATATCTTCGTCCTGGCTCATCACCCACGCGAACTTCAAAGTCCATGTCGTAAGTCCAGTGTGGCATCGTAGAATATCCTGCACGCAGACGAACCATATTGCTGACTTTCGTCGCAACTTCCAGACCGATTCCTGTTGAACCGCCGGTTATGCTCACGTCAAAGTTATGCAATGGCTTTTCGTCTGTTGTTATAGGAGGAAGCTGTTTTGCAGTCGTCGATTCCTGAGCAATGGCTTGGAACGGCAGTATAGCTGCTATAAAAGCTGTAAGGAGTGTCTTATTCATAAAAGTGTTGTTTGATATTTGATTGTATATGATTTGATATTTGATTGTATATGATTTGATATTTGATTGTATATGATTTGATATTTGATTGTATATGATTTGATATTTGACTGTATTGGGAGCAAAGGTAGTAAAAAAAGTGGGAAAAACTTTATTGAAGTGGCAGAAATAGCAGAAAATGAAAAAATATGCTTACCTTTGTAATCAAATTGGTGGTTTGCACCCTAAATACTGTAACGATATAAACTTGTAGATGAAACGACACATAATAATCCTTGCTGCATTGCTCCTTCCGCTATTGGTTAATGCTCAGAGTTGGACTAACCGAAGCTATAAGCCGAAATGGAATCCGGTCGACAGCCTTACTTATAAGGTTGAGATGCAGGGAAGCTTTTCCAGCGGAAAGACTCCTTTGTGGCTCAATGCCAATAAGTATGGACTAAGTTCGCTTGATGAGGATAACGGTTATGTCCGTGGAAGCGTATACCGTCCTTTGTCGGTCGATGATGAGCGTAAGTTCGGACTTGGCTATGGTGTTGATGTGGCAGTGCCTGTCAACTATACAAGCAATGTCGTTGTCCAGCAAGCTTACGTAGAAGGTCGCTGGTTGCATGGTACGTTGACCATCGGAGCTAAGGAAGAACCAATGGAACTCAAGAACCGTTGGTTGAGCAGCGGTTCACAGACACTGGGAATCAATGCACGCCCTGTTCCTGGAGTTCGGATTGCTTTGCCTGATTATTGGACTGTTCCATTGACAAAGGGATGGCTGCATATCAAAGGTCATATCGGTTTCGGAATGCTCACAGATGGCAATTGGGAACGAGACTTTACCAATGGACAAAGCAAATATACAGAGCATGTCCTGTATCATTCCAAGGCGGGCTATTTGAAGATTGGCAATCCCGAACGATTCTATCCTTGGTCTCTTGAACTCGGACTTGAGATGGTTACGCTTTTCGGAGGAACAATCCATCAGCCCGATTCTGCCGGAGTTATGCAGACGTATAAGCCTGGCTCGGGTATAACTGATTACTGGCATGCCGTTTTCGGAGGCGGAAGTGACGCTGGCGAGACCATCTACAAGAATATTGAAGGCGACATGCTGGGCTCTTGGGTTGCCCGACTCCGTTATGACGGCGACTGGAGCAGTTTCTCAATTTATGCCGACAAGTTCTTCGAAGACCACTCCGCAATGTTCCTTGTCGACTATGACGGCTATGGCGAAGGTGACGAATGGGTTGTCAAAAAGAAGAACCGCTATCTCCTATATGACCTTAAGGACTGGATGCTTGGACTGGAATACAATTACAAACCGGACTCATGGCTCAATGATTTCGTGTTTGAGTACCTTTACACAAAGTATCAGAGCGGTCCTATTTACCATGATCACACATCACAAATATCCGACCATGTCGGCGGAAAGGACGATTTCTACAACCACCTATATTACGCCGGTTATCAGCACTGGGGCCAAGTAATGGGTAACCCGCTTTATCGTTCACCTATATATAATGAGGATGGCGAGATAAAGATAGAGGACAACCGATTCATAGCTTTCCATCTTGGACTTGGCGGTCATCCAAATGAGTACTTTAAATACCGTGTCCTTGCTACTTATCAGGAGGGTTGGGGAACCTACCACAAGCCGTTCATCAAGAAGCGCCATAACGTTAGTTTGCTAGGCGAAGCTTCTTATTCCCTTCACAGCATACACCATAAATTCTATAACGGAATTAACATAACGGCAGGCTTTGGTGCCGACTTTGGCAGCATACTTGACGGAACAAACTATGGTTTCCAGTTAACTGTCTCGAAGACGGGACTATTAAAATTCTAGCAGAACGATGAAACGCAATATATTACTTTCTATAATATTCATTCTTACGGTCGTAAGTTTTGCCTCTTGCTCATTCGAAACCGACACCATTGACGGTGACGGAAAGATTGAAGGCTTCTGGCACATGGAGAGAATCGATACCTTGGTAAGCGACAGTGCTGGTGTTTCAACAGTTGTCGCAACCAAAGACTTGAGCCGGGAACTGCTTTTCTGGTCGTTCCAGCATAAGCTCCTTGAACTCAGTGACAAGAATTTGGTCTATACAAACGTGCTTTGCCGCTTTACAACAGAAGGCGGACAATTGAAGATTGGCGACACATTTACCTCCGGCTATGGAACCGATTCGCCAAACTCCGACCCGGCGTTGCTCCTTCCTTACGGCATGTCAAAGATGAATGAGACTTTCTCTTATAATGTTGATGGCAGCAAGATGACCCTTACCGGCAAAAACATCCGCATTCATCTGAAACGATTCTAGCGTTCAATAGCGTTTTTGGTAACATTAACTTGTAAATCTTTGCGAGTTGTGGAAAATTCGTTATCTTTGCCAACAAACCAAGTCATTTACTAATAGAAGATATGGATTTAAAGAACATACGAATCGCCGTTGCCGGCACTGGATATGTCGGACTAAGCATAGCAACACTTCTGAGCCAGCACCATCAGGTCAAGGCTGTTGATGTAATTAAGGAAAAAGTTGACCTGATAAACAACCGCAAGTCGCCTATTCAGGATGACTACATTGAGAAGTATCTTGCAGAGAAAGACCTTAACCTTGTAGCCACAACAGATGGAGAATCGGCTTATAAAGACGCTGATTTCGTTGTAGTTGCCACTCCAACAAACTATGACCCACAGAAGAATTTCTTCGATACACGACATGTCGAAGAGGTCATAGAACTGGTGATGAAGGTTAACCCTGATGCCATTATCGTTATAAAGTCGACAATACCTGTCGGCTATACCATGAATGTCCGCAAGAAATATCATAACGACAACATAATCTTTGCACCAGAGTTCCTGCGTGAAAGCAAGGCACTTTATGATAACCTCTATCCAAGCCGTATCATTGTTGGTCGTCCTGAAGGGGATGAACGTCTTGACAAAGCAGCTCATACCTTTGCCGCACTGTTGCAGGAAGGTGCTATCAAGGAGAACATCGATACCTTGTTCATGGGTCTTACTGAGGCTGAGGCTGTAAAGCTGTTTGCCAATACCTACCTTGCCCTTCGTGTAAGCTACTTCAACGAGCTTGATACATACGCCGAGGTAAAAGGATTAAATACCCAGAACATTATTAAGGGAGTTTGCCTTGACCCACGTATCGGCAGTTTCTATAATAATCCATCATTCGGTTATGGCGGTTATTGTCTGCCTAAGGACACCAAGCAACTCCTTGCCAATTATAAGGACGTACCGGAGAACCTTATTCAGGCTATTGTTGAGAGTAACCGTACCCGCAAAGACTTCATAGCCGACCAGGTACTTCATAAGGCAGGCTATTATGACTATTACAATCGTGGTGACTATGACCCGCATGAGGAGCGCCAGTGTGTTATAGGTGTTTTCCGCCTGACTATGAAGTCGAACAGTGACAACTTCCGCCAGTCGTCAATTCAAGGCGTTATGAAGCGTGTCAAGGCAAAGGGAGCTACCATTATTATATATGAGCCAACTCTTGAAGACGGCACAACATTCTTCGGCAGTAAAGTTGTCAATAACCTTGATGAATTCAAGCGCCAGAGCCAGGCTATCATAGCCAACCGCTATGATTCTGTCCTTGACGATGTGAAGGATAAAGTCTACACAAGAGACATCTTCCGCAGAGACTAGGCAAATTGTTCTATGTCATTCCATTCACTCAATTGATGGATTCAGACTATCTAAACCGGTGAAACGTTAGATAGAATAGCTTGCATAGCCTCTTCATACCGAGAAGGTGGAGTAATTTCAACTTCCAGTTTTGATTATAGGGCAGGGTGGGGAGCATAATATCATCCTCCTCGCCACTGCTTTCGAAAGTGCTTATCTGAATATTCAAGACATGATAATAATATTCAGGGAAACTTTTATAGCCCCACAGCTTCTTTTCATTTATTAAAGGAATGTGGGCTAAAAGCAAGTCGCGCCATGCTTTACTGTCGGCTCTAACGGTTATTCCATTGCTGTTGTATGTATAATGGTATAATCCAAGTGAAGTCGTCCGTACACATTTGGCTTCCTTAAGTAGTTCAGGCAACGTCCAAACATCCTCAAACTTCTTCCCTTTAGGGAACCTTACTTCGTCGAACAAATGCCTTCGGTAAATCTTGTTCCATGCGTATGTATGGGCGTAAGCTTTGCCTTCAACCCAATATTCAGCCATATCAGAGTATTCCTTTTCAGGCAAAGCCAAATTCTTAAGAACCTTTTCCCCATCTTCCTTTATCATGGAGAATTCCAGAATGTCATATTGAGGATTATCACCAAGCAAATCAAGTAAGGGCTGATAAGTCGCAGGAGCAAGATAATCATCAGAATCAACAAATGTTATCAACTTTCCACTTGCTATTTTAATGCCTGTATTCCTTGCTTCCGATAGTCCTGCATTCTTCTGGTGGACGACCGTTATTCCTTCTCTCTTCCCATATTCGTCACAAATAGCGGGAGTACCATCAGTCGATCCATCGTCGACAATAATCACTTCCATACCGTCAATATCCTGATTGAGGACACTTTCAACGCATCGCCTGAGAGTGTCCTCAACATTGTAAGCCGGTATTATGACAGAGAGAAGCATTATTATCTCTGGAAGTATTTACGACCTTTTCTTATGACAATGCCACGATAAGACTCCGATACTTTCTGACCTTGCAGATTGTAGACATTGTCGTCATTATATAGCTTGTTACTTTCGGTCTTTATGTTTGCAATGCCTGTCGGGTTCGGTTGCAAAGTTACATAAAATCAAGCGTTTACTTGCAATATCCGCTCTAAAATTCTATCTTCCGAATCTTAGAATTTCTTTCCGAATATGATACTAAGGAAGGTCTTAGCCAGAATCTTCATATCCAGAACCCATGAGCGGTGCTTCAGATAATAAAGGTCGAGCTTCAGCCTGCGGAGCATCTTCTCCATAGTGTCAGTGTAGCCGTTGTAGAGGGTAGCGTAAGACGTTACTCCCGGGCGAATCTGATAGAGGAAAACATATCGTGGGTCGTGCTTCATAATCTTGTCGATGTAGTATTTGCGTTCCGGACGTGGGCCTATGAAAGCCATGTCGCCTTTTAGCACGTTCCAAAGTTGCGGCAGCTCGTCAAGATGGTGGTCGCGAAGGAACTTTCCGACGTGGGTCATCCGGTTGTCATCCTCATGGGCTGTGAGTTGCGGCCCGTTCTTTTCGGCATCAAGTTTCATGCTGCGGAACTTGTAAATGTAGAACGGTCTGCCGAAACGTCCTATCCTCTCTTGCTTGAATATAGCCGGACCGCCGTCCTCCATCTTGACCATTACGTAGACGATGGCTATCAGCGGAGCGAATATAATCATGCAGAAGAGCGAGACGCAGATATCGAACGACCTCTTGAAGAATCGTTCCAAACGGGTCATACCATCCGATATGACAACAGTATTGTATTGAGCTTTCGTGCTCTGGTACAGTCTCGGTTCAAGTGCAGAAGAAATAGCCATCTTTGAGTCTAATTTAGTTCTTGGTATATAGTGGCCTTGATGTTAGAATTTCTTTCCAAAGACAATGTTGATGAAAGTCTTGAACAGAATCTTTATGTCAAACCACCAGGAGCGGTGCTCAAGGTAGTACAAGTCCAAGTCGAGCCGTTTCAGCATCTTTTCCATCGTGTCGGTATAGCCGTTGTACAAGGTGGCGTATGATGTCACTCCGGGGCGTATTTGATACAGGTAAACGTATCTCTTATCGTGCTCCATGATTTTATCGATGTAGTATTTGCGTTCCGGGCGCGGACCTATGAAAGCCATGTCGCCATTCAGTACGTTCCAGAGTTGAGGCAGCTCGTCAAGATGGTGGATTCTCAGAAACCGTCCAATCTTGGTCATGCGCTCGTCCTTGTCGTGCTTGTAGAGCTGCGGTCCGTCCTTTTCGGCATCCACCTTCATACTACGGAACTTGTAAATGTAAAAAGGACGCCCGAACCTGCCTATCCTTTCTTGCTTGAAAATGGCGGGACCGCCATCCTCTCTCTTGACGAGAATGTAGCAGATGAGGAATAGGGGAGAGAATATTACCAAACAAACGGCAGCCGTGCACATGTCAACGATTCTCTTGACATTGCGCTCGAAGCTCGTCATTCCGTCTGAAATAAATTTCGTTTCGTATTCTGCCATTATTTTTATACTCTCTTTATACTACCAACGCTAATATTAACTTAATATTGTCTTAAGATTATTTTTTTTAATTTTTGTGTTCAGTCTAAATAAGCTTTCATTGCGTTTAACGGCTAATTGTGTTGCGTTTGATGACTATTCACATTGTACTTAACGGCTACTTGCATTGAAAGTAATGCCCAATTGAATTGTAATTGGGTATCTTTTAGCTTCTAATTGGGTATCTTTTACGAGCTAAAAGGGTATCTTTTAGAAGCTAATTGGATATCTTTTTCAAACCTGTTGATTATCAGTGTGTTAGAGAACCGCGTTTTTTGAGCCTTTAACTGGTCGTTTTCAAGTCTCTAACGGGTGGCTTCCTTGGTGGGAAATCATGAGCTTATGCGTCGTGGAAGCCTCCTTATTTGGAAAATTTTATAAAGGAATTTGAGTGAGACGAGGAACTTGTTGGTGTATATTCCGTTCTCAAGACAGGCCCTGACGTCCTCAGTCAGTCCTATCATGCGGTTGTGGAAATTCCTTGTGCTGGCACCTCCGGTGCGCATGGTGACGAAGTCCTGTGGAAGATAATAATAGGAAACGTGGTTCTTAAGAAACAGTCTGACCATCATCTCAAAGTCGGATGATATTTTATAATCAGTCTTGTATAATCCAATCTTTTCGTAGACTTTCCTTCTCAAATACAGTGAAGGGTGTGCCGGCATGAAGCCGAGCCGCAGCCAGAACGGGCGGAACTGCTTGGATGAATAGTATCGGATGACAACGTTCAGATTGCTGTCTCTGACGAAATGGATGTCGCCGTAGACGGCATCGACATGTTCCTTAACCATGCTCTTGACCATGTTCTCAATGACATTGTCGCTAGTGAAGAAGTCGTCGGAGTTGAGTATGCCTACAATATCGCCTGTAGCCTTCTCTATTCCCTGGTTCATTCCGTCATAAATGCCTAAGTCCCTCTCCGAGAACCACTTCATCCTGCCTTTGAACTTAGGCTCATATTTCTTTAGAATGTCCTGAGTACCATCTGTCGAACCACCGTCCTTAACGATATACTCAATGTTCGGGTATGTCTGCCGAAGCACGGAATCCATCGTGTCGGCAATAGTTGCCGCCGAGTTGTAGCTTGTAGTTATGATGGAAACCTTTGGTTCTGAATATATCGATGATTGGTTATTTGCAGTCACAACGTGATACTTCTTTTTTAGTTTTCTTTAATTAAAGTGCAAATTTAGTTCAATTATCCGATATAACAAAATAAAAAGACAATAATTTGTAAAGAGATAATAATTGCCGTTTTTTTGCGTTTTAATAAAACCGAATGTGTATGGATTAAAATCAACAGACAGCAATGGCATATAATTTCTTGCGGAAAATCGTGTTTTCAGTGTTGCTTACGGGCTTGCCGATAGTCGGCTGGAGCGCGTCGACATTGTTCCGTAATGGTGTGACCAATTATAATATTATACTTTGTCCTGGTGCGTCGGCATCGGAGACAACTGCCGCCACTGAGCTTGCTGACTACCTCAATCAGATTAGCGGGGCACGGTTTGCCGTCCAAAGCCAACCGACCAAAGGACACAACTATATATATATAGGTTATGATTCATTCGTCGGAAGAACACTGGGCGCCAGGCAACCTGCCGACGGCGACGAGGGCTTCCGCATCGTGACAAGGAACGGCAACCTATTTATATATGGTGGCAGAACTCGTGGCACGATGTATGGCGTCTACCGTTTCCTCGACGAGCAACTCGGTGTCCGCTGGTACGCAAAGGATTTTGTCAGAGTTCCTAAAAGGAAGACGTTTACGCTCGGTAACATTGATGAGTCGCAGAGTCCGGCGTTCCCATATCGTTGCGTGCTCTACTATACCAGTCTGCATAACATTGACTGGAATGGTCATAACTTTGTTAATTCCATCATGGGAACGTCGGGTGAGACCAAATATGGCGGCTATCAGGGCTATGTCGGAGTGCATACAATGACCAGCTTCGTGTCGAAGGACAAGTATTTCAAGAGCCATCCGGAATATTTCGCCTTGAGGGACGGCAAACGAATTGACAACGGACAGCTGTGCCTGTCGAATCCTAACGTAGTTAAGCTTCTCATTGCCAGCACGCTGGACTATATAAAGCAGTATCCGGGTTGTTGGTGCTACAGTGTCAGCCAGGATGATAATGTCCTGTTCTGCCAGTGCAAAAAGTGTACGGCTCTGGAGAAGAAGTATGGTGGTCATTCTGGGCTCCTGCTGTGGGCTGTCAATCAGATTGCCGACGCTGTCAAGGCAAAGTATCCTGATGTGATGATTGGCACGCTGGCTTACCATGCTACCCAGACTCCGCCAAAGAACATCGTGCCTAGGCCGAACGTGAAGATTCGGTTGTGCACAGTTGAATGCTGCATGTCACGTCCGTTGACCGACAAGGTGAACGCAACGTTCTACAATGACTTGATGGGGTGGAAGAAACTTACCAATAACCTCGTCATCTGGGCTTACCCGACCAACTTCTATCATTATCTTATGCCGTTCCCGGCTATGGACAGTGAGGCTGAGAACATGCGCCTGTACAGAAAGCTTAACTTGCAGGGCTGTATGGAGATGGGACAGTATGATGCTTATGGCGGTGAGTTCTTCGAACTGAAGCAGTGGATGTTCGCAAAGCTGTTGTGGAACCCTTCCGACAATCCTGACTCTCTGGCCCATGACTTCATTTATGGATTCTATGGAAAGGCTGCCGATAATGTCATGCAGTATTATAACCTGACAAAGCAGTTGGGCGAAAAAGACTTGTTCTACTTCGAGACCCGTTATGACACACCATTCTACACGGACGACTATCTAAAGACAAGCAGGCGGTTGCTCGACGACGCCTTGGAAAAGGTTAAGGGCAATGCCACTATATATAGTAATGTGGAAAAGCTCAGAGTGTCGATTCTGTACTTGCAGTCGATGCGCAACCCCGCCGCGGCTGTGGCTGACGGCGACGCTGCTTTGCTCAAGCAGTTTGTCAACAAGTACAAATGGGAAGAGCGTGAGGGCAGAAGCTACATCGAGTTTATCAATAAGATAAACGGGTGGTGACTGATTAGTGGGGCAGTAGTGGCATTGATTTTGCTGTCAGTGACCGGTGTAGTGGTATATTGGATTAAAAAGAAAAAGGACAAAAGGAGATGAGGCTTTTCTCATACATATTCAAGAATGACAAACAAAGGGATGCCAACATAAGGAACAACATCCTCTTTTCGGGATTTCTCAAGTGCGTGGGACTGTTGACGTCGTTGCTCGTGGTGCCTGTAACGCTGGGCTACCTGAACAACGAGGTCTATGGCGTGTGGATGACGATTACGTCAATCATGTCGTGGTTTACATTCTTCGACATCGGCTTGGGCAATGGTATGAGGAACTATCTGACAAAGGCAATATCGACCGGCGACTATAAGAGTGCCAATGCCTATCTCAGTACTACTCTCTGCGTGATAGCCTTGATAGCCATCGGCATAGCCGTCGTCTGCATTCTTCCGCTTGGCCTGCTTGATTTCAACAAGGTGTTCAACACTACATCGGTGTCGGGCGGCGTGCTCCGTCTGTCGGTGTTCATTGCCGTGGCATTCACTTTGGTCAACTTTGTCGTGAAGAATATCGGCTATGTTTTCATTGCCATGCAGCGGTATGCGCTCAACGATTTGCTCAGCGTCAGTGGTGCTGTACTCGGATTGATAGTCGTCTTCATCCTTACAAAGACCACAGAGGGCAACCTTGCCTATGTTGTGCTGGCGCTTACGGCTTCGCCGGTGGTGGTCTATCTGGTGGCTTCTATCCCGATATTCAGGCATTACAAATATCTCCGTCCGTCAGTAAGGAACTTCAACAAACAACTGCTCCGGCAGATTGTAGGCAAGGGACTGGGTTTTTTCTTCATCCAGATAACGAGCTGTCTGGTCATATTCGGATTCTCGAACCTGTTTATCACCCAGTTCTGCGGACCGGAGTCGGTCACGGTTTACAACATCGCCTACAAGTTCTTCAACCTGTTAGCCATCGCTTACACCATTATTATATCGCCTCTGTGGAATGCTTATACCAACGCTTATGTCAAGGGTGATTACCCGTGGATAGCCCGGACGTTCAAGAAGTCGCTGAAGATGTGGGGTTTGACGGTGCTTGCTGGTGTTGTCATGCTGTTGTTCTGCAACCTGTTCTATCGGCTGTGGCTTGGTGGAAAGGTCGTAGTTCCGCTGAGCATCTCGGCTTATGTACTGGTTTACATCTGTATGTTCAACTTGAACAATTGTGCCACATATCTGATAAATGGTCTGAATAAGATTCGTGTGCAGATGATTACCTCGGCGATAGGGACAGCCGCTTACCTTATTTTTCTGTTCCTGTGGGGCAATAAATTCGGCATGCCGGGTGTTATTATTAGTATGGCGGTAAGCTATCTCGGAATGGCTGTCGTCCATCTTTATCAGTGCCATTTGCTTGTCAAAGGCAAGGCAAAGGGCATTTGGGACAAGTGATGCATTATTCTGAATAGAGCATCATGAAAGATTATTGACTGTAAAAGATGAGTAATAAAGTAAGTGTAATTACAGTCGTCTATAATGACGTCAAACACATTCGGCAGACCATGGAGAGCTTTTTCTCACAGACATGGGCTGACAAGGAGTATATAGTCATTGACGGAGGCAGCTCTGATGGCACTGCTGATATAGTCCGCGAGTATGCTGACAGACTGGCTTTCTGGTGCTCGGAGAAGGACGGCGGAATCTATGACGCTATGAACAAGGGCGTTAGTCATTGTTCGGGCGACTGGATAAACATCCTGAACAGCGGTGATGTTTATGTTGGTAATAGGGCGCTTGAGTCGGCTTTGGCAGTTGAGGATATTGACAATGTCGATGTTATTTATGGCAACAGCATTGAAGTCAATAACGGCGACAAGACCAGTGTTATAGCCGGTGATAATCCCGAAGAGCTGGAATATAGCCCTGTTTACCGTCATGGCTCGTCACTTGTCCGCACCTCTGTCCATAAGAAGTTCCTCTTCGACTTGAGTAAACGGGGCGGTCTTGGCTTTGCCCTTGATTGGGATATGATTCACAGGGTCTATTCGGCAGGGTATAAATTCAAGAAAGTTGATTGCTTTATTGAGGAATATGAACTTGAGGGAGCGTCCAATCACCCGTTCAAGAGTCTGCTTTACAACTACAAGATAACATCGGCTAATGGCAGACACAGGGCTAAAAAGTTTGCTCTCTATCTGAAAAGTCTTGTCAAGCAACTTATCGTCAGGACTGCAATTTACAGGTATTGCGTGGCGTTTGTCGATGAGTATACGGTCAATGACATACTCCCGCATATTCCTTCCTGGAATGTACGAAGGGCTATCTTACGGAGAATCGGACTTAAAATCGGCAGGATGTCATTCTTGATGAAACGCTGTTACATCCTTTCTCCGCGCCGGATTCGGGTAGGGGAGTGTACTGATATAAACCGTGGATGCTTCCTTGACGGGCGTGGGGGAATAACTATTGGCAACAATGTGTCAATATCCCACGAGGTGAGAATAGTCACAGGAGGGCATGATATTGACTCGCCTAATTTCAATGCAAAGTATGTTCCTATTGAGATAAAGGACTATGCATGGCTCGGCATTGGCTGCACCATACTTCAAGGGGTGACGATAGGCAAGGGTGCTGTGGTCTGTGCAGGAGCTGTCGTCACCCATGATATTCCTGATTATGATGTCGTCGGCGGTGTCCCGGCAAAACATATAAAGTGGAGAAGCAAGGATTTGGACTATCATTGTATATGGGATTTCCCGTTCACATAATGTCCTTGGCTGTTCCATTCATGTAATATTCAATTATGAAAGTTCTCTTTGACCATCAGATATTCTACCAGATTATAGGCGGAGCGTCGAAATACTTTGCCATGATGATTAACTCGTTGCCGAAGGATTGCTGGCAGACGACAACATTGGCTTCGTGCAATACTTATGTCAGGGCTCTTGGATTGTTCAAGCACACACTGCCTTATATGTTCAAGGGACAGCCGAGGGTGTTCGATTTTGTTAATAAGCCATATACCAATATGGTGCTCCAAAAGGGCGACTATGATGTTTTCCACCAGACAAACTTCGGCACTTACTGCCTTGACAGTTTGGGAGATAAGCCTATGGTAACTACTTACCATGATGCCAACTTCCTGCATTTCGACCCTCATCCTGACCTTGTTAAATGCCAGAAGGCTTCACTCGAACGTGCCGATGTTATAATATGTGTCAGTGAGAACACTAAGAATGACATGTTGAAATACTTCAATGTCGATGAGAAGAAGGCGCGGGTGGTTTATCATGGGATTGATATTCCTGACTTGAGCAGGCTTCCAAAGCGGCGATTGGTCGGCGATGAATATATTCTCTTTGTCGGACGGCGGCATAAGCATAAGAACTTCAAGCGGTTCATAGAGGCTTTCGCCATTGTCCATACTAAGCATCCTGATATTAAATTGGTTTGCACCGGCGATAAGTTCACGTCGGAAGAGATTTCTCTGATGACTGATTTGAAGGTTATCGATGCCGTCAAACTGATTCAGGCTAATGAGGTTGAGATGAAGATGCTGTACCGCGACGCGTCGTTCTTTATCTTTCCAAGCCTTTATGAGGGATTTGGAATGCCGATTCTTGAGGCGTGGAGTTGCAATTGTCCGGTTCTTCTTGCCGACGCAAGCTGCTTCCCTGAGATCGCTGGCGATGCGGGATTATACTTCCAGCCGACATCTGTTGACGACATGATTGACAAGATGGAGAAGGCTCTGACGGATGAGGAATTGCGCAAAAGCCTTATGGCAAAGGGTAGCGAAAGAGTTAAGATGTTCTCATGGAAACGCTGTGCAAATGAACATTTTGCGATTTATAGTTCTTTGTTATAGCTCTTATTTGATAAATAATTTGTAATTTTGCAATCGGAAAGATTATAAAAGATATTTTTATGGCTTCATCAGTCGATAAAGGAAACTCAAAGGAAATAGATATAATAGCCAGTGCCAAGAAGGTGTGGGCTCACAAAATATCGCTTCTTATCTTCTTGGTCGTATTTTCAGTATTGGGCGTTATTGTTGCAGTCAATACCCCAAAAGTCTATACTGCAAGCGTAGTCCTGGCACCGGAAGCTCAAGGTACATCGGTTTCGGGAAGCCTGTCGGACATGGCTTCAAGCTTTGGAATCGACTTGGGAAACAAGCAGACCGTTGATGCCATCTATCCGGAAATATATCCTTTGGTAGTCTCTTCTAATGATTTTGTACTCGGATTGTTTGATGTTAAGGTTCGTACCAAGAATGATCCTACTCAAAAGAAATACATTGACCACCTGAAAAATGACTTGAAGACTCCTTTTTGGGATGTTTGGAAAGCCACTATCATAAGCAAATTCCAGAAGAAAGACGACGATGAAGGTGGCGCGGTAGGTGCTGGCGGACAGCCTGACCAGTTCGAACTGCCTAAGCCTGTCTATGATGCTTGTGATGGAATTAAGAACTCTATAGTTTGCCTTGTAGATAAGAAGACAAGCATTATTACTATTTCCGTCTCCGATCAAGACCCTTTGGTGGCGGCTATTGTTACGGATACTATTCAACATCGCCTTCAAGATTATATAAACAATTATAAGACAAAGAAGTCAAGGCGTGATGTTGCCTATTATAAGAAGCTGATGGACGAGACGCTTGTCAAGTACCAGAAAGCTCAGAAAGAATATGCCGACTATGCCGATGCTCACCAAGATCTTTCGTTGCAGGAATACCAGTCGAAGCAGGAAGACCTTGAGAACAACATGCAGTTGAAATACAATACCTATACTCAGATGCAGACACAGTATCAGGCTGCACTTGCTAAATTGCAGCAGTCAAAACCGGCTTATACCGTGTTGCAGAAACCGACAATGCCTTACAAGGCTTCAAGTACGCCTAGGTTCTTTATCTGCATAGTCTATTTCTTCATTGGACTTGTTCTTGACAGCATTTGTGTGCTGTTCATTTATCCGCTTTTCAAGAGGAAGAAAAAGACGGTAGACGGTTCTGAGGAAACTTTATTTGAGAGCACGGAAACGACCCCATCAGCGTCTGAGGACATCCCGTCGACTACAAATGACGATTCTTCAAAGGCAGACAACGCTTCTACAACGGCTTCCGGTGACAACAAGACGGACTCTGCTGAGGCTTAGAACGATTTGAATTAAAAGACTGATTCCATTAATGGCAACTCCTGTACCTTATGTCCTTATTGTAGGTATATTAGAATTGTGCGCTTTTACTTATGCTTCGCCAAGTGCCACTCTTAATATACGGAGGAATAGTTCTGCCATTGCGGTACTTTTCTTTTTCTTCTTCTTTGCTTTCCGAGGATTTATTTTCAGTGACTGGATTACTTATTATGATTTCTTTCAAAAGTGCGATTGGAGCGACCTCTTCGGCTATAAGCTTGGTTCTGTGGTACAGATGGAACCTGGATTCGTTATGTTGAATCTTATTTGTAAGTTCATCATAAAGGACTATTTCTTCCTACAGTTCGTTATTTGCCTTATTGATACGGTATTGCTTCTGCGCTTCTTTCGGGGAAGAATTGACAATCTTCCATTGGCCTTATTGCTTTACTTTGTCTTCGGCGGTCTGACCATGAGTATTAACCTATTGAGAAACTCCATTGCAGCAATGCTGTTCCTCAATGCAATTGACTTCCTAAGAGACCGTCGTCCCATACCATATTTCGCTATCTGCCTGTTGGCTTTGAGTTTCCACTCGTCTTCTGTTCTCTTCTTTCCTCTATACTTTTTCCTTAATAGGAGATTCAACAAGTGGATTTTTCTTGCTGTTTTTGTTGTGTGTAACATAGTGTTCCTGTTCCATATTCCGGTGGTTGTTTCGTTACTCGGAATGCTTGGTATTGACGAGCAATTCTCCGATAAGGTTAAGGCTTATACCGAGGTAATGGATAAATCATCCGTTCTTTCTATAGGCTATCTGGAACGATTGTTTACATTCGCACTTGCGTTTTACTTCTATGATAAGATTCTTGCAATGAAAAAGGAGAACGCCATCTTCATGAATTCATTGCTTATCTACTTCATCTTTACATTCTTCTTTAGTCAGTTCCAGGTAATGAGTGAACGTTTGGGAACTCTTTTCATATTCTCTTACTGGATAATGTGGGCTTATTACATAAAGTGTTTCGAACGTGTCAACAACAAGAATCTGTTTATATATTTTATTGCTTTCTACAGTTTGGTGAAAACATGGAGTATGACTCGGTTGCCGAGTATGGAATATGATAATCTATTATTTGGCATTAAGTCATATCAGGAACGCCTGTTCATATTCTTCAGTACGTTCGATGACCTTTGATATTATAATTGATTATGGAGTCAGCTAGTATTGATTTTGCATTGATTATCGTACTGTTCAATCCGGACAGAATGGAAATAGAGAACGTCAAACATCTCTCCGGCGCTTTCTACGGAGTCGTTGTCGACAATTCTCCTGTCCCTGCTTTCCAATGCGATACCATAGGAAAGATGAAGTACAAGCCTTTAAGGCATAATGCCGGAATAGCAAAGGCTCAGAACGAAGGCATAGAAATACTGAGAAAAGATGGTAAATTCAAGTATATCGTGTTCTTCGATCAGGACAGCGAGTTTCCAGATTCTTATCCTCAATCTATAGTCAATGAATATATCCGTATAAACAAACTGCATGACGACAAGCTTTCCTGCCTTGGTCCGATAATCATTGATAAGGGCGATGGCGAGGAATACAAGTCCGCTTTCCACAAGGTTCCGGCATCAGAAAAAGGCTTTGTCAGCAAGAGTGAGATTATCTCCTCTGGTTCTTGCTTTTCCATAAAGCGATTTGATGAGATAGGAATGTTCGACGAACGGCTGTTTATCGACTTCGTTGACACCGAATGGTGTTTCCGTTCAGAGGCTCTGGGCTATGTTTGTGGACAGACAACCAACCTGAAGCTGGAGCATAAGGTGGGCAACAGAAAGTTCCATTTGGGCAGGCATATAATACTTCTTTCAGCTCCATTCCGTTATTATTATCAGTACCGCAACTATTTGCAGCTATTGTTCCGTGGCTATGTTCCCAAATCATTCAAGTTCTATCGTGGCGTAAAGCACCTCCTCCGCTGGTTCTATTTCCCGTTCTTGCATGGCGGATTTGCCCGTTGGAAGTACATGAACAAAGGCATTTTAGCCGGTTTTTCTGAACTAATAAAGTCGAAGTAATTATGATCTCAGTTTGTATTGCGACATATAATGGTGAGAAATATATCCACGAACAGATTGCATCTATCTTGCAGCAGATAGGCAATGATGACGAGATCGTGGTCTCTGACGATGGCTCTACTGACAAGACATTGGATGTTGTCCGCTCATTTGACGCGCAGAATATTCACATCTATATCAATAAAGGTGACCACGGCTACACTCCCAATTTTGAGAATGCCTTAAGAAATGCCCACGGTGATTATATATTTCTGTCTGACCAAGATGATATTTGGATGCCGGACAAGGTTGAGGCTTGCATGAAATACCTTAAGGTAAATGACTTTGTTGTCTCTGACGCACTGATTGTCGATGGTGACAACAAACCGCTTTTCGACTCTTTCTGCGAGCAGAGAAAGTCAAAGTTCGGCTTTCTCAATACTCTTATCCGCTTCTCTTATCTCGGCTGTTGCTTCGCTTTCCGCCGTAAAGTGCTGTCTAAGGCTCTGCCTTTCCCAAAGAACCACATTCTCTGCACCCATGACAACTGGCTTGCCTTAGTCTCTACTGCATTCTATAAATCTGCGTTTATACCGCTTCCTTTGATTCGCTATCGCCGTTATGGAGGCAACGCTTCATCGGGAGCAAAGAATGCCAATAAGTCAATCCTGTTTATGATACACTATCGTTTGTATCTGCTTTTCCATTTGATAGGGCGTTGTTTAGTTGCCAAATAGCGGACGGACAGGTGCCTATCAGCTCTTTGCCCTGTATTTCCCCATAAGCAACGGAATATATTTTTCTGTGAATAGGATAATAGGAATAAACAAGATTACTACAACTAAAGACCATACTATATCCATATAAGATGCTTCAGCGGATATTTTCCTGACTAAGTGAATCAGGAAATATATGTGGAATCCAAGGATAAGTATTGTACCCTTTGATATTGTAATGACGCCATTAAACTTGAATCTATTTAGCCATTTTGATATTATGAAAATCATAATAGTGCCAGCATAACCTCCCAAGAAGAAAAGAATGATGTTGTCGCCATAGCCATTTATATACATTTTTACGAGGCTATTGTATTTGCCACATAAGATTACAATGGCCAGACAAGCGACGAGTACTATTATCTCTGCCACAGGCTTATGCATCTCGTTCAGTTCATTCTTCCTCTTTCTGAGCCAAAATCCGGTCAGGAAGAACGGGAAGGCGAGGGTAGAGTTTATTATGGAATTAGAGCTTTCTACCAGATTTACGCCACATACAATAGGACTGTAATAATCGACGAGTATCCCTGCAACGGTAAAAAGCACGAACAATGCAGCTTGACTATAGACTTTCTGAGGGGTAAACTGGAGCACAATCTTCAGTATAATCAGAGTGTAAACGAACCACAACTGTTTTACTCCCTCATGGAAACCTAGCAAGACATTTACCGGAAACTCATAAAGCGATGACAGTTCAAAGGCTCCGTTCCTATAGTCTATGACAAAGTCAATGGCAAAAGTAATGCAACTTATAAGCAACATTGGCACGACAAGATTGAACCATAGTTTCTTCCAGAACACTCCGTCATCATCCTCATGCTTGCAAAGGAAGCCCGAAATTATGAAGAACAACGGTACACTGAAAGTATAGACATACTGGTTTGCCACCGACTCCAAATGCCCGTAAACAATCAGATAAATACCGATGGCTTTCATCCAGTCAATCCATATCAGCCTTATCTTTGTTGCCATGATGTTTCTATGGGTTTAAGATAAGTTATGCATTTACTTCACAAGATTTGCTATTGTAGCAATGACGGCAGCGATAGATGCAGCACTAGAGCCGATGCTTAGCGTCTCGGCTAGGCTGAGTTTCGAGCTTGCCTTGGTTGGAACAACAATCTCACAACCCGGACGAACCTTAGCGTTGTGGCCGACCTTTGCCACCATTCCGTTCATGTAGAGAATGTAGGTGTTGCGCTTCTTGGCATTCGAAGCGAAGCCTCCTGCCTGGTCGATGTAGTAGTTTACGCTCTTGCCCTCGACGTAACCTACGGAGTTCGGGTACATGACAGCTCCGTTTATCTTAACAGTTCCGTTATACTGCGGAATAGTCAGACGGTCGCCCTCACGGAGAATAAGGTCGGCATCGCTGCCCGGATGAGCCAGAGCCTTGTCGAGCTCTATACCTACAGGATAGTATGCCGGGATGTTGAATTTCTGCAGAGCGGTATTATTAGCCTGTTCTGCTGCCTGTGTGATAGCTGCAGCATTGTTGCTTCGTGCTGCCATTTCGAGCATATTCTGCTGTTGTTGCTCGCGTACCATCTTCAGAGCATCTTCCATACGCTTGCGCTCACTTTCGTTGGTGCGGCGCTCGAGTCGTGCTCCCTTGATGTAGGCGATACTGTTAGCTCCGCCGGCTGCACGCACGATGTCGCTCAGGCGGGTTGTCGTGGTAGGCAGAGCGTATGTACCGGCAAACATAACTTCACCCCGTACTTCTACGTTCTCCTGCATGTTCGTACCAGGGCTCTTGCGTACATAAACCTCATCAAAAGGCTCAAGGATGAAACCTTGCTCACCGTCAATGACGAATCCGTCCTTAAGTGCAAAACTATAGGTACGTGATGTAATGGAGTCCATTGTCGTTGCCTTAGGATCGTACATTCGGCGGCTGACATCAACCTTTACCGTTGATGCTTTGTCGGTCAGTCCTCCTGCTTGCAGTACGAAGTCCTCAAGAGTCTCGTTATCAGCGTATTTGTATGTTCCCGGATATTGCACTTCTCCATGTATGGAAATCGTCTGATCCTGCATGACTTCTGCCTTGGTCGGAATGAAGAGTACATCCTCATTCTGCAAAGGGATGTCGGCAACTTTACCATCCATTATGCCCTGTACATCTACAGATATAACTTTCAGAGTGCGGTCGGCTTTGCGGCGGTGTAAGACGGCACGTGCTGTGAATGCGCTTTCTGTCAGTCCCTCGGCAGCATCGATGAGGCTCTTTACGCTATTGACATCGCTGCCTACCTGATACATGCCCGGACGGAACACGGCACCCTTAATCTCTACCATGTTCTCATAACGTGGAATGACAGAGTCGACAGCAACAGAGTCGCCATCGTTGAGGTTGAACGATGAGAAGTCAAACTCATTGACATTGAAAATGGAGTACTCGCGTCCGGTCTTGCGGAACACACGTACAGACTTTGTATAAGCGTCGCCTGTGAATCCGGCAGCATAGCGGAGCAATGTGCCTAGGCTTTCCTTGCGTGTCATCTCGTAGAACATCGGGCGTTTCACCTTACCGCTGATATTGACAAGGCAGTCGTAAGCGCCGACTACAATGACATCGCCATCGGCAAGCTTAATGTTGCCCGACAGACGACCGTTCTGAAGGTAGTCATAAACATCAATGCGGCTTACCAGACGGTTGTGGCGGTATACCTTTATGTTACGAAGGGTACCGAGGTCGCTTGGTCCGCCTGCGGCATACAAGGCGTTGAATGCTGTCGAGAATGCCGACAGCGTGTATGTTCCCGGTTTCTTCACCTCACCCATCACGTTAATGAGGATAGAGTGGGTAGAGCCAACGGAAAGTCGGATGCGTGACCCTCCGAACCGCTTTCCCATCTTCGCACGCACACGTGCGTTTGCTTGCTCAACGGTAAGTCCGTTGACATTGATAGGACCGAAACCCTCAATATTCAGCATTCCGTCAGGTGCTACAGTGCCTTCAATTGACTTTTGCGATGCGCCATAGATGTCGATAAACACTGCATCGCCCGGCCCAAGCCTGTAGTTGCGGGGCATGGCTACGTTCTCGTTAGGCTCGAAAGTGAGGTTTTCCTTAGAGAACAAGTCGTGACCATAGATTTTCTTCTTGCCCCGTTCTTTCTTCAGCCGCTTAATCAGCTGGCGGTACATTGCAGCGGTGTCGGCTGGCATCCAGTCGTTCATCTCGTCCTCCATCTCAACGAAGTCGGGGTTATACTCATCATAAACGTTGTCCTCATCGTCTTCGTCGTCACGTCTTACACGCATGTTGGAGTACTTGTTAACCTTTTGCTGGTCATCATCATATATATTCCTCGTCTCGTCGGCTATGTCATCAGAGTTCCGTCTCGTGCTAGAGCTTTGTCCGATACTGCGGCGTTGGCGGCTTCCCGTCGATTCCCGCTTGCTGACTCCTTCGGTAGTTCCCGACTGCAGTTGCTGAGCCATCTTGCGGACACGCCGGATCTGGTTTATATTGACGCCGCTCTGCATGAGCTTCGTTACAATCTGTGCCTGCGACGTTCCCTTCTGGTGCTCTTTGAGAACCATCTCCATAACCTGGTTGTCGGTCATTGACCCTTGCGCACTGATCCCCAGTGTGAAGAGTGACATGAGAACGATGAGTATGTATTTCTTCATATTGATTCTTAGAATTTCTTACCGCTTATAATGTTAAGTACAGTTTTAACTACTATCATGAAGTCAGTCCAAATGGAACGGTGCTCCAGATAGTGGATGTCCATCTCCAGTCTCCGCAGCATCTTTCCCATTGTGTCTGTATATCCATTGTATAGAGTGGCTTCCGACGTCAGTCCCGGTCGCATCTCATAGATGATGGGGTAGCGGTCGGTGTACTGCATAATCTTGTCAATGAAGTACTTGCGCTCAGGACGTGGACCTGCCAGCGACATGTCGCCACGCAGAACGTTCCACAATTGTGGCAGTTCGTCGAGATGGTGGCTCCGAAGGAATTGCTCCAGCCGAGTAGAGTTCGAGTCGTCAACATTCGGCATAAGATGAGGACCGTCGCTTTCGACGGCATTGCTCATAGTACGGAACTTATAGATGGTGAACGGACGCCCCTTGTAGCCGATGCGCTCCTGGAGGAAAAACACAGGACCATCGTGCTGGGACTTCATCAGTATATATATAATAAGGTATACAGGAGACAATACAATAAGTCCAATAAGCGAGCATACAATATCTGTAGCCCGTTTAATGGCATGCTGTACACATCCCATGGAGTCGTGTGCCATGGTCGCTGCTTCTTCTGTATTCATTCTTGAAAGGTACGAGTAGTTTATACTTAAATAACTCAATTCTTACTAATTTGTTGCAAAGATACTGCTTTTTATTGTTTTAGGCGAAAGAATAATGTAGAAATTGAGTTTTTGAACACTGATGGTAATGCCTTGAAACTATTTGTTCATCTCGAGATACTGCTTGCGGAATACCGACGGCGTGATGCCTACAGCCTGCTGGAACAGCTTGTAGAATGTCGACGACGAACTGAATCCCAGGTCGTTCCACAGCTGCTTCAGAGGATAGTCGGCTGAGTCGTTGTCCGAGAGAATCCTGATAGCCTCCTGAATTCGGTATGAATTGATGAACTGCTGATAGTTCATTCCGCTTTTCTCTTTGATAACAGCCGACAGATACGTTCTATTAGTGCCCAGCATGGCGGCAAGCCGCTCACGGTTCAGCTGTGGCTCTTTGTACAGCTTGTCATTCTCCATCAGCTCGCAGATATTGTTGTATAGCGTCTGCTTCCTGTCCGCATCATCAGTCAGCACACCCGACGGCTTCCGCTGCTCGTCCATCTGCTTCTCCAGTTCAGATATTCGCCTTTGACTTTCTTTGTGCTTCTCTACTGCGCTAACATTCTGAGCCACAATACGCTTGATAAGGCGGACCCTTGAGCGATAGCTTATGATTATAACAACCAACAGTGTTGCAAGTACTATAATCGAGACCAACAACACCAGCATGATGTTCCGTTGGCTCTTAATATGTTGCTCCCTTATTTTAGATTGCTCCTCCTGATGCTGGATACTGTCCAGAATATCCCTTTCATGCAGCATTCGGTCCATGTTGACACTGCTCAGAGTGTCCATCCCCTCATTTGCTTTCAGCAGGTAGCCAACGGCAGAATCGTTGTCTCCCATCGCTATGAAATTACTGGCAATGAGTTTGTTGCAGTCTATAATACGGTTTGTGAAAGAGTAATCATGTGATGCCTTTATAGCTTGCTGTGCATGAATGTTCGACTCATAGTACATACCCGCCTTGCTTTCGGCACGAGCCAATTGCAAGTAAGCGTCAGGCAAGAGACTCGCCTGCTTGTTCGTCTGTGACAGAACAATAGCCTCATGAGCCAGTGATTGCGCTTTGTCGAGGTGTCCGGCATCGGTTTCTATTTCGGAATAAAGTACATAAACCGACGCAATATCATCATAATGGTGGTGCTTGTAGAGGTCTAGGGCAGTGTCCACATATTTCAAAGCTTCTTTATTATTGCCTTTCAGATGATAGAACAATGCCAGATAGTAAGCCCCCATGAATGTCTGTTCGAAGTCCTTGTGGGTCGTACCGTAATTGTAAATCCGTTTCGCATAGTCAAGTCCGGCGGGGTCGGCAGCCGATTTCGAGAGTATAAGAAGATTGCCATAGACACGGATTTTCAGTGATTCAAAGTGTGAATCTGTGGAAAGGTCCAGGCTCCGGAAGAAGAACCGTTGCGCCAGAAAGTTGTTGTTGGCATAGATCGCCTCATAAATTCCCCGTGCATTCATGACCAAAGCGCCAATGGAATCATTGCTAATTTCACTAGAAATATTCCAGGCTTTGTCAAGCAAAGCAGTACATTCCTTGCCTTTGCCGGTAAACATAAGTGACAGTCCGCGGTAGAAATTTCCGTAGCCTATGGCTCGTTGATTTCCGGATTTATTGCCTTTGTCTATGAGTTGTTTTGATAAATTGTCAAGTGAATTATAATCGGAAATGCTTCTTGCCTGTTCGCATTTCCTCATCAAGTCGTCTGTTGACTGCTGTTTGTGAGCCCCATAGCAGACTATGGCAACACCGACAAGGAGTATTGCCATCATCAGTAGTCTATATAAATAATGTGTATATGGTCTCAATATCAGTGAACAGCCTCAGGTTTTGAAATGTCTCTTTTGATGTTGCAAAAGTAACAAATTGTTGTGGAATGTCAAAATGTTCGACGTTTTTTCTGCTTTTTTAGTCTCATTTTGACAAATTGTCGTTAGCGGAAAACATCGATTTGCGGCTTTTCGATAGTTTTAATACTTTTGCAACACGATTTACATGTGTATGAGGCGAACATCAAAAACAAACTAAATACATATCATCACATCTAACAAAGGAAAGTATGAAAAGAATCATTACCGCATCACTGATAGCAATGGCAGCCTTGACTTGTCTGTCTGAAAATGCCGGGGCGCAGACCTTGGAACTGAAAGGTGTAAAAGCTAACGCCCGTTATGACAATGGCGATACTTACGTCAGCGAATATTTGGGCTGGGACTCGGAAACCGGAAAGGCAAAGTTTCGTGTAGATCAGGGAATCTGGAAACTCACTGTCGATGCCGACACGGTGAATGCCGAGGTAGAGGCTGGCGACAACCTTATGTATGGCAATTCCGGCTCTGTTTATGTCAATGACACTCTGGTAACAGTTTACTCACGTGAATCTGACGAAGATCCGGCAAAAATGGAGTTCAAAGTGCGCTGGTGGGTGGCTTCGACAGCTGAGCTCATTCGTGAGGAAACATTCCGGAAGGATGCTAATCTGGAGTCACGTGGTATGAGCTACAATCCTGTCGATGGCAAGGTTTATGGACTCTTCTACTTTACTGACGTGGCTCTCCCGGTGCCGGATACAGAACTCGACCCTGAGGATATTCAGGAAGGATATACATCTGATGCGGGTTATGCTCTTGCCACTGTCGACCTGAACACAATGACTCTCACTCAGATTACACCGGGTATATATTATGACAACTTCGTCACTTTGGCTTGCTCGCCTGAGGGACGCATCTTCTCCATGACCGCTTCGGGCAACCTTGTGGAGTTCGACCGCACGACAGGAATGATTCTGACAAAGACTGTTGAGAATGAAAATGGTGAGATGGTAGAGGTAAACAAGTTCGACCATTCAGGCGTTCAGTCCCAGTTCAAGCGTCAGGCTGCTTGCTTTGATGCGTCTACGGGTAAGATGTACTGGAATGGTTTCGTCAACAATGGCATGGGTTATAATGATTATGGTTCTTACGGACCACTGCCAGACCGCTACTGGAAGACCAATGGCAAGTATGACACGGCTCTCTATGAGGTAAGTACTGAGACAGGAAAGGCTACCCGAATCTCGGGCATTCAGAATCGCTTGTCTCTCACATGTATGTGGATCCCTGGTCGTGATAATAGCGAGACAACAGGCATTGAGGGCATAAAGGCTAACAGCAAGGCTGGTAAAGTCGGAATTTATAATGCTTCCGGTGTCCTCGTTGGTAGTGACTTGCAGTCCATTGACAACCTCCCTGCGGGCTTGTACATAGTCAACGACGGACAGAAGACCAAGAAAGTGATTGTAAAATAACATCTCTTGCTTAGTAACGGATAATCCATCGCATCGCAAAAGATGCCGTTTCAAGAATGAAAATAAATTATTTTTGAATTGATTTTAGCTTATTTTCAATTCAAAAATAATTTATTTTCTTTTGTAAAAGATACCCGATTACAATATAACGGACGCCATTCTATTAAGCGAAAAGAATTCCGTTACAGTTTGTTTGCTCGTTGTTTTCCTTGTGATTATCTTGTCTTCATCTGTTTCAAAACAAGTCAACTTTGGAAGTTATCCCTGATTGAGCATCCATTAACCCCCAACAGAAGTCTAAGAAGAAATAGCGTTGTGATTAGCTAAAAAATTCGTATCTTTGCAACCGCATATACATCGACGACGACAGCAAAGACAGCAAGGATAACCAGGACAGCAAAAACAACCACCCTTCAAACACCGCTCAATCATCATTCAAATCCCGTTTGAAGCGTTTTTTCGCAGTAGCCCCGCAAGGGGCGGACGCCGACTTCTGATTGACTCCCTCTATTACGGCACCTCCTGCCCCTGCTGTAGCGCCTCCCGTCCCGTAGGCCGTCGCATTGCGACGGCGTATAACGCGCTCACTGAAGGCAGCGCGTCAGCCTCCATCTCCATCGACGCCGACGTCCTCGCCTCCTTCCTCCGAAAGATCTACGACGGCTTCGACACCTCCACCCAGATAGAGCCTTCCATCTGGCGCGAGGTCCTCCGTGTAATCAACTCGGCTACCGTAGAGGGGCTCTCCCAGTCCGACAACCACTCCCTCTCCGACGACTTCCTTACCGCGCTTCGCCACTCCAACGAGGTCTTCGCGGCTTTCAAGGTCCATCAGATGGGCTCCGAAATGGCGGCAAAGCTCCTCGACGCCAACGGAAAGTTAAAACCCTTCCGCCAGTGGCTCAATGATGTCTCCTCCATCTCCACGCATCACTGTGGGGCATGGCTACGCACTGAGTACGACACCGCAGTCATCCGTGCCCACAACGCGGCCGACTGGCAGTCTTTCCTACGCAACAAGGATGTCATGCCAAACCTCCGGTGGATGCCCACAACATCCCCCAACCCCGAGTCTTCCCACCGGAAGTTTTGGGAAAAGAAGCTCACACTCCCCGTCGACGACCCATTCTGGACCAAGCATCACCCTGGCGACCGATGGAACTGCAAATGCTCCCTCGAACAGACCGACGATCCCGTCAACCGTCCAGACGACATCGACTCCGTCGACCCACCACAACGCGGACTCGAGAACAATCCCGGGAAGGACGGACACACCTTCTCCGACAATCACCCGTACTTCCCAAGTGGATGCAGCTCGTGCCCGTTCAACAAAGGATTTAAAAATCAGTTGGGTACTTTCTTCAAAAATGAGAAGAAGCATTGTATGAACTGTAGTAAAGTAGACGCAAAGATTAATGCTATAGAAATTTCAAAAGAACGAAAGATTATAAGAGCAGAAGCAAGAGCGTCTTTGTCTTCAAAAAGTTTTTATAATGCTAATTTTCCTCACCAAGTAAAAATAACTGGTGCTGGTATAAAAGAATGGTTAAATCAACCTCACAAACATATTCGTGAGAAAAATCGAGAGCTTTTGAATCTCGAAAAATTATTCAATGAATCTAAATATTTAGGTCCAACAATAGATAAAAAGGAAAGAGAAGACGTTGCTTGTAGTCATATCTTTGAAACAATTATCGCCAATGAAAAATCATGGATAATAGTTCACGAGAAAAAGTGGGGCGAATATGTCATTCATAGCATATCAGATAGTGATAAGGTGGTTCCAAAATAAAAAGGTCTCAGAGCCCTTCCCTCCGGAACTGCAATCCAGCGCGGTACTCATCAACCTTGTGGCAAAAATAGAACTTTATTTTCATATTAGCAAATAGAAACAAGAAAAATTTCATCATGGACGCAAAAAATATTCAATTTCTCGTCGAAAAGGCGAAAAACGACATCCTACGTGAAGTCAACGACCGACTTCCGCGCAAGGTGGGCATAACAGCCGTCAACCATTTCCGGCAGAACTTCCGAGACGCGGGCTTCCGCGACGGAGGGCTCCGACCATGGCAGCGCACGAAAAGGCAGGACTCCAAATCTCCCGATGCCAAGTACACGCCGCTTACCTCACGGCGCGACCACCTCATGCGATCCATCGAGTTCCAGGCACAGCCCGGGCAGGTCGTAATCTCCGACCCCGTACCCTATGCTGCCATCCACAACGACGGAGGCGACATCTCTACACACCCTACTGTCACGCCGAAGCTTCGCAAATACGCCTGGCACATGGTCTACTCCCTCGCTGGAACACAAGGAAAGCTCCCCAAGATTCTACCTCCAGAGGCTGCCAAGTGGAAGGCTCTCGCCCTCACGAAGAAGACAAAGCTTTCCATTCATGCTCACATCCCGCAGCGCCAGTTCATAGGCGACTCGCAGGAACTCATTCAAAAACTGTTGTGATTAGCTAAAAAATTCGTATCTTTGCAACCGCATATACATCGTCTATGTCGACTGCTGTTTCTGGCATATGTTGTGATTAGCTAAAAAATTCGTATCTTTGCAACCGCATATATATCCGGAAATCTGAAAGAAACGTATTACATTATGTTGTGATTAGCTAAAAAATTCGTATCTTTGCAACCGCATATATATCTCCGACCAGATAGCCTACGACACCTCGGCCGTTGTGATTAGCTAAAAAATTCGTATCTTTGCAACCGCATATATATCTTGACCCGAACAATGTACTAAACAGTGCATGTTGTGATTAGCTAAAAAATTCGTATCTTTGCAACCGCATATATATCTGACCTTAAAGCAAGCGCACAACGGACTCGGTTGTGATTAGCTAAAAAATTCGTATCTTTGCAACCGCATATATATCTATTATCTCCGCCGTAAAGCTCAAGAGGCTGTTGTGATTAGCTAAAAAATTCGTATCTTTGCAACCGCATATATATCAGGAATAGGGTAAGAGGTTGGAAGATAAGACGTTAGATGCGAAATTAGAAAATAAAAAATGGATATGCAAAAAAGGAGATTCCGCTTTATAAGTAGAATCTCCTTTTTAGTTAGAATAGTTCAAGTTGTTGGTATGGGGCTCTTGGCTCGATGGATTTTCGGCAGTTGAAAATCTTTATGTCGGCAAACTGCTTGTCAGTGATGCACATTATACCAACGTGACCATATTCGGGTAATAGCGATTGAACCCTTTTGATGTGAACCTTGGCGTTTTCAAAACTGGCGCAGTTCCTGACATAGATAGAGAACTGGAACATGGTAAATCCATCAGCCATAATGTTTTTGCGGAACTTTGCTGCAGCCTTCCGTTCCTTCTTTGTCTCAGTGGGTAAGTCGAACATTACGAGTATCCACATAACTCTATATTGGTTTAGTCGGTAATTCATGGAAATTCAGGATAAGAAATCTTCCTTATTTCGCCATTGAAGCACTTTGCAAGACTTGCAGCCGTTAGTCCTGCTGCAATCATAAGTGGACGTCGCTGACCATCGAGTATTACATCAAGGACGGGAATAGTAAGCATCTCTCGCTTCTGCTTAATGGTAAGGTCCTCGGGTATCGTCATCTTATCCATCGTCTTGATAACGAGATCGTCGACGAATGGGCGGTATGGCTCCATAATATCATCGGCAAGGCAGAATGCATTGTAGCGGTTGTGATGATGAATACCATAAACCGGTAGTAGTCCACTTCCAACTAGTGCTCTGGCTATAGTTGCCCTGAGAATGGCGTATCCATAGTTCAATAGATTGTTAGGAACATCGCCTTCAGGGTCACGTTGGAATGAAGGTAGCTTCGTGAAGATGTTCCTCCAATAGTAGACAGCTGCCTGAGCCTCGCAGTTTTCCGGGTCGCCACTTTTTACGTTGTTTGCCAGGACATGAAGTGAGGCGTTTGATTTTGGCGTGTTCTTTTGTAGGCAGAAAGCCTGGTTAAGAATCTTTGCTCGTACTGTCTGCTGCCATAGCTGTTTGCGTAAAGGCAGGGAACTCTCTATCTGGTTACGGAAACGCTCTTGATGTAGAGTGTTGCCTGATAAGGGAAGCAACAGCCCTGTCGGCATGCGTTTACTATCACAAGTAACCACGGCGGAGTTGTTGGCTAGTAGTGCTTCAAGCAGACCTTGCGTTATGGTTATCTGCTTGTTGTCGAGCACTACTACTCCCAAATCCTCGATAGGGAATGTGCGGACATTTGCCGCCTTCAATTGTTCTGTTAGGTTTGACTTCTCAACTTCAGGCAAGCGGATAACAAGCTGCCCGTTGCGCAATGACAGATAGGCTGGATTGCCGAAATAAAGAGTCTTCTTAATCATAGGCTATTCTATTTTAGTTATTCGTCCAAGTCGGTCAACTATGATCTTACGACAGAATGCCTTGATGCTTCGATGGTAGTCGTCAAATTCTGTCTTATTCTTTGCATACTCCATATTGTCGGCAATAGGAACGGCTAATCTTTCAGGAACGAATTGTGCTCGTCCTAGTGATGTGGACACGAATTTCCATATTCTTCCTTTATCGAGATTCTTGTCAACATGCTCGTTTTCGTTTGGCATGTAAACTAAATCGCCGGGAGATAGTACGAATAGTAATTTGTCTCCTTTTGAGTTTTCCTCGGGAGCGATAGGTAATCCCTGCTTCTGTCGTTCTACTTCTACATTGTATGGTATTGACTCATAGGTTCGAACCCCTTTGTTGCTATTGTATATTGCAAAGAAAATGTTCGTTCCCTTGTCAGCAACAACGTATCCTTTTGATTTTGAGCCATATTCTCCAATTCTGAATTTATTTCCTATGGCATCATACTTTCTTACCGACAGTATAGGCTTATGGTCTTTGCCATTGTTGAGTCTCTTGATGTTATCGTTCATCATGGCTATACCATCTGGGCTGAATGCAACTTTTGGATTCCCTCCGCAGTTCTCTAGGTGACGAAGAAGAATCTTCCGGATTCCGCTATCCGTTATCTTCTCAATGTTCTTCTTGTCGAATGTCTCATTGAGTTTAGTGCGAGAGGCGGTGGCTTCAGGCACGGCAGGAGTAAACCAGATGTTGAGTTTGGATATGTCTTTACCATCAAGTTTATAGTCTCTGTCCTTAAAATACTTTAGCAGAGTCTTCTGGTCAATCTTGCCATGATAGATGTCTTTTATGACATGCTTGATGCCGGCTCTTATGGTCTTGTCGACTATCAGATGCCAGTTGGCAAGGGCGTCCTTGAGCCTTACTGTCTTTTGAGATTGCAGCCTTACAGCTCCAGAGACTGTGGCTTTGTGGAGAGATTTCCGCAGTGCCCATCCGTCGCCTTTGGTTTGCTTTTTCAGTACTTTCTTGCCATTCTCATAATGCCAGTAGAAATTAGATGTCTTATTGATAACCCGTAGATTCTGCTTGAAACTGACTATAATAGAGTCTAGAGCCGCCTTGGTGTCTTCGGTAAATGTAGTCCATGGCTTGATGAACCGCCAGGAATAATTACCGTTACTATCGGTTTTGTCTTTGAAGCAAAGCTTGTTGCGAAGGTCATGGCGCTCGTCTTTCCGGCTGGCTGCAGCCGTTGAGTTGTTGAGGTAGTTGATGTGGCTTCGTGTCGTGCAGGCTATAACTATAGCATCCATAGCATGGTGGCGATGGTCGATACGCTTTTTCGAGAAACCGCTGGATATTTCTAAAGGTATGTTTATTTGGAAATATCGTTCGCCATTCTTCTCTACCCACTTGCCGAACTGCTCAGAATGGGTCTTCTCATTAAGACGGATAAACCTTGGCGCAATGATATGGTTCCATATCTGCGTTATTCCCCATTCCTTCTTAAGTCGGTCGGTGATAGAGCCATTGGTTGCTATAATGTTCACCGAAACACTGCCACGGTCGTTGGCTGCAACATGTCCTTTGTCATCGATAGAACGGACTGCAGCTGACAGTATGCTAGTTGTTTGCCGGGCTATGTAGCGACTGTCATTGAGCTGTCGCTGGATAAAACTGTCCGGAATATCCTCTAATAGCAGAATGCGTGCCTTGCGTGGATTATTGGAGTAGTGGTCCTTGACGAACTGTTCGTAAGCCTCTTTCTCGAATACTTTGTGACCGTCGACAATATGTCCGTGCTCCTTGAAGATGAACTCATAACCCAGCCTGTTGCCTTTAAGTTTATTAATGCCGCTCTCACAGATTACCTTGTTGTTAAGTGAATCATCGAAATAGCGGGACTGTGGTATGACGTGCTCGATTTCGTAGTCGGTGGTGAACAGCCTTGACAATGGGATAATGTCGCCGGTATAAGGCGACTGATAGCGTTGTTCAAGCCAGCATTTATATCTTACAATATCGTTGTGGCTGACATGTTTGGTCGGGTTGGCAAGCGAATCGACAATGTCCATAATGTTATCAGGGTCGGCGACACGGTCGTATTGGTTGAGGACATCGTTTTCGAAAATCTTAAAGAGTTCCATCTGTGATGGTGAGTTAGGACGGACATTCTCGACATCGCTGTCTTCGGCAAACTCTTGCAGCAACTGGCGGATGCGTAGGTTCGTACGCTCGCTTTCCAGAATACGTTGCGTGGCACGGGCACGCTTGTCCTTGGGCTGCTTGAGGTCGCGTCCCATTTCAATATGTATCTCATCAGGCTTGCCATAAGCTTTCCAAATGTCTCGGACGACACGAAGCGTTTCGGATAGAACAGTCTCTACAATAGGATTGCGAAGGCTGTGCTGCCTGAATTCAGATTGCAAGTATTTGTCAATGTCGTCAGGGGTGTTCCATACTGTGATGTCGTCCTTCTGCCCGTAAACAAGATATTCAGCAAACCATAAAGGCAGATTGTTGAAGTCGGCGATAGTGTTAAGAACTAATCCACTCTTGACAATCTGCTTGCGAATCTTCTCGTCAACATTACCATTGATAATGTCATGAATGCGTTCGCGAGCCTGACATGGAAGATCTTCCTCATGCCAATCTATGCCTCGGCGCATTAATGGGAGTATCTTCTTAAGCGCTTTCTCTGAGAATGCTCCGAAGTCGCTGTCGAATGGCTTGATGTGAATGTGGCTCTCTATAAAGTCGTGCTCGTCCAATCCGTTCTTGTCGGCGAATGTGGTAAGAGCTTTCCGCAGCTCTATCGGGTCACTGACAGAATACATTATGTGCCAAAGTTCTGTCTCCTGACTTTTGTTTAAATCACCATTGATATTAATAAGGCAGTGAGTCTCGGCACATGGGTATGACTTGTCGTTAGTTACATAATTCCATCTGTAGTCGTTGTCGCTGAGTCCAAGATATTTGCAGAATTTCTTGTTGTCAATGCTAGGAATTGAGGACAGGTAATTGTAGAGCTTTTGCCAATCGTTATCATCCTTGAGATAGTCGCAGGTTACGTCAACGTCAGTCTTGAGTTTGCCATCGATTTCTTTTTCTTTCCTGATTACCTTCAGATTCTGTAAGAATTGACGAATGCGGAATTCCTGATAAAGAGGATGAGACTTAGGGATGACCTTTATTGGCTCGTGATGAATCTCGCCGGTCGACTTGTCAATCCAGCAATATTCCTCGAACGGGCAATTGGCTATAAGGCTCTTCTTGCTCTTCAATGGTCGCTGATAGAAGATTATGTCATCGACGATAAAGTCGGTGAAAGTCTTGCCTTGTAAGGAAGCTACATGAGCCTCATTATTTCGATAAAGTTCAAGCACACACTTCTCCAGAAGACTACTGTCTTTTAGCTCAGGGATTAATTCTGCCTGCTTGTCCAGAATCTTCTTTAGTTCGTCCTTGTAGTACTTTCTCTCTATGGTGCGTACCTGCTTTCCCCGGATTTTTGCTTCGGGGTGATTCATCAAGTAATTGTAGATATAGTCGCCAACAGTAGTCCCGCTGTCAGATATGGCTCTTTCGGTACGTTTCTTCATCAGAGTCCAGTCGTCGGGCTTTGGATCACGCAACTTTATCTTTGGATTGCCTTCTTTGTCCTTTGCCACATTGCCGTTCTTGTCAAGGGTTGTTGTCACGATGAGTTCAACCTGATCGCCAATCTTACGTGGTGCAACGGGACCTGATTTGCGCTGTGATATTCCATTATTGTAGGTTATCTCATACCAGAATATTCCGCGGCGCTTGCTGTCGGCATTCAACTTTTCCACATTCTTGACGGTAAGAACTTCATAGGTCTCGTTCTTTGAAGTCTTGGTTTCTTCCTCTTCGCCTCTCAATTGATAATAGCCTCGCTTGGTGTTGAATTGCAGAATTATCCATGCAAGCTCTTCCCGACGGATGGGCATGGAAAGAGCTTTGTGTCGCAGATAATAGATTGTCCAATCGTACGGGATGCGCTTGCCCGTGAATTTGTCGTTACTGTGAATGCTGTTGAATTCATCAACCATTTCCCGGAAGGAATCGTTGAAAATGAATTCGTTCCTTCCGTCAGCATTCTTCCTGTATGGAAGCAATGGCTCGCTATGACTCTTGAATTGTCCAAGATGATTGATAAAGTCTATTTGGTTATCGAAATGTTCTGGCAGGAAACCCATGACATGGAGTACACGCAAAAGCCGCTCGCGCCTTAATTTGGCACGCTCATAAAGTCGGCGAATGCTGCGGAAGTCAGTCCTTACTGATGCTTGTGACTTAAGGTTGCCTGTTTCGTATTGCCCAAGTGTTGCTTCGTCCATCGGAATAATTCGACTACCGGCATTGACAATAGTTTTCTGCTCGTTATCAATGACAGCCCAGCCGATGCTGTTTGTTCCTAAGTCCAGTCCAAGAATGTTGCTCATATTATTTAGGTTTGTGGGTTTATTGTTAAGTATATGTGTGGGATTCTACTGTTTCCACACAATTAATGATGATGCAAAAATAGTAAAAATATGGCGCAGGGGGATTTTTCCGTGGATGCCCCCTGCACTCGCCTAACCAAATATCGTGAAACAGCGGAACATGAAGAAGGGAAGGTCACTGACCCCATGCACCTGAGCACGCAGTCCCTTAATCT
>Ga0256406_1000333_pt1 | contig 88984 bp, 71 predicted proteins | sample RumenRJG_03DNA_FD_185986 | JGI IMG/M metagenome (GOLD analysis project Ga0256406, IMG submission 185986) | Bovine rumen microbial communities from Lethbridge, Alberta, Canada - RJG_03 | ecosystem: Host-associated > Mammals > Digestive system > Stomach > Rumen | place: Canada: Alberta | collected...
CCATGTGTAAAGACATCTTCTTCACCAACTTCCTCGACATAGAGGATTTGTGTCAGCTGTCTCTGTTCAAACTCGTTGTAGTGTTGGAATTCTATTTTATCTTCCGATTCATTTCATATCTTTTCCGTTCTGTCTACAAGCATTGGAAATTGAAAAACAAGCAGTTGCATGAAATCGAAAGATCCAACATAACACTTGTCAACAATTTGATCTCTATAGTGGTATGGGGAATATACTTCATCTTCATTCTCTTTTTACTACAGGTGCCAAAAAGCGGAATCTCAATCGTGACAGCTGGTCTTGCCACTGGTCTGGGATTTGCGATGCGTGATATGATCAATAATTTCTTCTACGGAATAACACTGATGACAGGACGTGTGAGAGTCGGTGATTTCATCGAGTGCGACGGAGTGAGAGGAAAGGTGGAATCCATCACCTACCAAAGCACTCAACTCATCACTTTAGACGGCTGCGTCGTGGCATTCCTAAACTCAACTCTTTTCACTAAGACATTCAAAAATCTGACCCGCAACCACGGATATGAGCTCGTAAAATTGCCTGTCGGTGTGGCATACGGGACTGATGTGGAAAAAGTCAGAAAAATATTAGAGGAGAAATTAGGTCAATTAAGAGCTGAGAAGACGGGAGTAAAGCCTAACATAGATCCAAGCAAACAGATAAGCGTATACTTCAACGATTTCGGAGACAGTTCCGTCAACCTATACGCTGTGATGTGGATTCTGGTAGAAAATAAATTTGTGATTGTGTCGAAAGCGAAGGAACTAATCTACAACGCGTTGAACGAGAACAATATCGAGATTCCATTCCCTCAGCGCGACCTTCATATTATAACAACTCCTTCAAAGCAATAAATGAAGTTGAGACTCCTGCTTTCCATAATCGTGATCTTAGCTGTTCCGTTTTTCGGAATGGCTCAGATGGATTCTGTAGAGACGGCAGCAGACTCTAATTTCATCCACGACTCTCTCTCTTTCAGTTTCACGACAGAAGCAGAAAGAGACACCGACATGTATTATAATGACGAACAAAATTCAGGAGGCGAATATATCTACGTCACCGAATATGAAGAGGAGAAAAAATGGATAGACAGAGTGATAAGCCGATTTCTTAGGACATCGGTCGACTCCAACTACATCACCACCAACGACTATGGTCTACAGGTGAAACTCAGTTTCAACACGTTCAACAGCCAGACCAAATTCAAATGGGAAGCCACGGAAGACACACTGCCAAACTATTGCAGAATCACGTCGGACCAGATATCAAAAATCGGACTTTGGATTGGCTACCGTAATTTCGGGTTAGGCTATAGCTTTGAACTCGGCTCTCTTTCCAAAAACAAAATCCAATACAATTCAGAATTCAGTTTCGACTATTATGGCGACGCGTGGGGTATCGGCATATGTCTCAACTACACTGGCAACAACAATCTTTCTTTCAACAAAATACACACAGACATTCCCGACAATTTCCTTGCCATTCTTCGTATGCAGCTCAACACCTATTACGCACCTCTTTATCGGAAATTTTCCTACAACGCTGCGTTCTCCCACAGCATGAGACAAGAGAAGAGTGCGGGCAGTCCGCTTTTTGGTCTGTCGATGAATACATTTTTCCTATATTCAGACCATTACATAGACCCCGAGGAGTTCTCATACATATTAAATAAAGATGTGTGGCAAATCCCATCGGAGATACATTATTTTGGTGTCAATCTGAATGCCGGATATGCACACAACTTCGTGACAAAGAAAAAAACACTTCTTCATGTGTCACTTCTTCCATACATCACATTATTTAAAAAGACAAGCGTTGAATCACTGTATAATGACGGCAACAAAGAGCCCATTTTCCAATACGGTGCGACAGGGAAAGCCAGTTGGATATGGCAATGTGAGCACCACCTAATCAGTATGTTTGGATCTATCAACTTCAGCAGTCTCCTTAAATCTCCTATCAAAGTGAACGACATAGTCTACCGCATAGGCACATGCTATGGATTCAGAGCATACAAGCATCATAAGCCACATAAGAGAAAAAAGATTAAAAGAAAAAGTGACCGTCTTCACTCAGTTTCACAACCTGATTAGAAAAGCAAAAATAAGGATTGTTAAAGGCATTCCACCCTTAATATATCTCACAAATCAATCATAAACTACGAAAGAGCCAACGTTTTTATTTTCATCTTTTATAGGAATAACAACAATTTTAATATATTTGCACCATTATAATGACAATTATATGAGAAAGGAAATAACTACAATGGCAATTGCTTCCCTTTTCTGTTGCACAGGGTTTGCACAGACCGAGGGAGAAACGGCATCACAAAACGAACGATACAACCTTACTCTCGAGCAGTGTATTGAGTATGCTTTCGGCAATAGTCTTGAGCGTCAGAACCTAAAGCTATCGGAAAAGGTTAGCGAATATTCCTACGAACAAGCAAAGAACAACCGCAAGCCACAGGTCAGCGGTTCCATATCTGAAACACTTTCCCACACAGGACGTGAGAGTGACGTCAACCTTGGAGGAAACGTAGGCATCAACGCAGGAGTGACCCTTTATCAAGGAGGCGCGATAAAAAACAATATAGAGAAGTCTCGTATTGAGGCGGAAGACGCAGTGGTACGCACCGACCAATACGACCACAACCTCATAATCAAAATCCTTCAGTATTTCCTTAACGCTCTTTCGTCGGAAGAGTTGCTACGATTCCAGAAAGTGATACTTGAGACATCCGAGGAGCAGCTTCGTCAAGGAGAAGAGAAATATAAGGTCGGAACTATCTTGGAGAGCGACTACCTCATTTTGAAGGCACAATACGCCAACGACGAGTGCAATCTGCTCAACAGCCAGATCAACCGCGACAACGCTTTGCTTAATCTGAAACTCGCTCTTTCGATGAATCCGAACGCTGAGCTCACCCTCGTCTATCCAGACACAACAGATATGGAGGCTATGGCAGAGTTGCCAGGCGTGGAGACTGCCATCCAACGTACACTCGACACCCATCCCGATATGATTTTGGCAAAATCAAATATAGAGGTGGCGAGAATCAACGAAGAAATCACACGTGCTGGCAGACGCCCTACAATCTCAGCAAGCGCAGGGTTGAGTTCAGGACATAGAAACTTCGACGACATCGGCAACCAGTTTATTGACCGATTCAGCCAGAACATAGGAGTGTCGATGTCCATTCCGATCTACGACAGAGGAAAAACAAAGACATCCTTAAAAATGAACGAGGCACAGACAAAGATGGCAGAAGTCGACTTGCAGGAAGCGGAACTGAAACTTCGCCAGACAGTGGCAGTCGAGTGTGCCAATGTGAATCTCGCATACCAGCAATATAAAGTAAACGAAAAAAGAGCAAAGGCATACAAGTCCGTATATGATGTATACAACATGAAGTTCAAATACGGCACCGTCACAAGCGTGGATCTTTTGCAACAGCAAAACAACTATATCAACTATCTTACAGACTACGTAAGATCAAAGTATTCATTCATCCTCGAACGTAAGATTTTGGATGTCTATATGGATTATCCGATCAAGTACGAGGCAGTACGTATCAACAAGTAAAAAAATAAAACATAATACAATGGCAAAAAAAATAGGCATAGGCATTGCGATAGCGGTAGTCGTAGGATTATTGCTATACTTCTTTTGGCCGTCAAAGAAAGAGGTCACTTTCAAGACGCATGTGATTGAGGAAGGAACGATTTCCAAATCTATATCAGCCACTGGATATCTGCAACCTGCAGACAAAGTGGAGGTAGGAACCCAGGTGTCAGGTAAAGTGGAGAAACTTTATGTGACTTACAATTCTAAAGTGAAAAAAGGACAGGTGTTGGCGGAGTTGGACAAGTCGACGCTGCTTGAACGTTTGTCTCAGGCAAAATCATCTAGATCTAGCGCGGAGAGCACACTTAACCTTGCCACACAAAACTACAACCGTACGAAAGCATTGTTTGAGGCAGGAGCCGCAACACAGCAGGCTTTTGATGAGGCAACCAACACATATATCCAGGCTCAAAACACACTTAACAATGCCAACACTAACGTGCGTGAGGCTCAGGTAAACCTTGGCTATGCAGTCATCACATCCCCAATCGACGGTGTGATCTTGGCTAAACAGGTGGAGCAGGGACAGACAGTAGCGTCTTCTTTCTCTACCCCTACATTGTTCGTGATTGCAAAAGACCTAAAAAGCATGACTGTAGAGGCAAACATCGACGAGGCTGACATAGGCCAGGTAAAGGTCGGACAGAAAGTTGAGTTTACAGTAGACTCTTATATGGGTGAGACATTCTATGGAGAAGTCCAGGAGATCCGTCTAGAGCCAAATGTGACCAGCAACGTCGTCACATATACTGTGATTGTGAAGGCTGAAAATCCAGAGGAGAAGCTATATCCTGGAATGACAGCAAGCGTAACTATCTATACAAATGCTCAAAGTGGCTTACTTGTCCCTGCGGCTGCCATGGCTTTCAATCCGACAGAAGAGTTGTTTGAAGCTCTTGGCAAACCAGAAAGACCATCAAAAGATGGACACAGAGACGGAAAGAAACCTGAAGGATTTGACGGAGAGAAGAGAGAGCGTCCAAGCCGTGAGAAAATGGAAGAAATGAGACAGAACGGACAGAAAGTCTGGATCAAAAACGGAAATTCCATCAGACCACGCTTCATCGAGACTGGATTGAACGACGGTGTGAACGCAATCGTCAAAAATGGACTCGCTGTTGGCGATACTGTAGTGTTGTCGGCTCAGGTAGGCGAAAAAGTCAAGAAGGCTAAAGGAGGAATGTCTAACAATCCGTTGACTCCTACTCCTCCACGCGGTAAACGAATGAGATAAAAATATGGCAAATTCCATAATAAGAATCAACGAGCTAAAACGTAATTTCATCGTCGGAAGCGAGACGGTGCGTGCTTTGCGTGGAGTGTCGTTCGAAATACAGGCAGGTGAGTTTGTGGCAATCATGGGAACCAGCGGTAGCGGAAAAAGTACGATGCTGAACATCCTTGGTTGTCTGGACAAACCTACGTCGGGAGAATACTACATCGACGAAATCGAAGTGTCGAAATTCTCCAACGACAAATTGTCGGAAATTCGCAACAAGAAGATCGGATTCGTTTTCCAAAGCTACAATCTTCTTCCTCGTACTGCGGCAATTGAGCAGGTAGAGTTGCCGTTGCTCTACAATCCCAACGTAGGTGCGAAGGAGCGAAGAGAAAGAGCAGAAGAAGCTCTTCGCCTAGTAGGATTGGAAGAAAGAATGTACCACCTTCCAAGCCAGATGTCGGGAGGTCAGCAGCAACGTGTGGCGATCGCGCGCGCCATTGTCAACGACCCAGTCATTATTCTAGCCGACGAAGCGACAGGTAATCTAGACACTCGTACATCCTATGAAATCATGAGTCTATTCCAGCGTCTCAACGAATCAGGAAAGACAATCGCATTCGTGACACACGAGCCAGACATCGCCGCCTTCACATCTAGAGTGGTGATGCTCCGCGACGGAAGAGTGACCAAGGATGAACCCGTGAAAACAGCAAGTGCACAGGCAGCTCTTGACGCGCTTCCTGCAAGCGACGACTATTAAAAAATTATGGTATGAATTTCTCGAATCTAATAAAAATAGCATACACGGCTTTGCTCCGCAACACAACAAGAGCGTTGCTGACAATGCTCGGTATCATCATCGGTATTGCATCTGTGATCGCCATGGTCAACATGGGTCAGAGTTCACAAGCACAAATCGAAGAAAATATTTCATCGATGGGAACCAATCTTATCATGGTGATGCGCGCGCATCAGCGTGGAGGCGGTGTGAACCTTGGAAATGCCAACTCCCAGTCGCTTAAACTTGCAGACGTGGAGGCTATAAAGGCTCAGGCGAAATACGTAGACGCTGTTTCGCCATCAGTCAACGCTTCCGGACAGCTCGTGAATGGATCAAAGAACTGGCCTGGATCGATGCAGGGAGGCAGCGTGGAGTATCTTGCCATCAAAAAGTATGAAATCGCATACGGCACGAATTTCACGGAGCAGGACATCGCATCATACGCTAAAGTCTGCCTGATCGGAAAAACCATCGTCGAAAATCTTTTTGAAGAGGGAGAGAATCCAATCGGAAAAGAGATCAGATTCGGCAAGATTCCGATGAAAATCATCGGTGTGCTTGAGGAAAAAGGACAGAATAGTATGGGACAAGACCAAGATGATATTCTAATCGCACCATATTCGACGGTGCAGAAACGAATTCTTGCTCAAAACCACCTCAATATGATTTACGCATCAGCGAAAAATGAGGATGTCTGCCACCTTGCGACAGAGGAAATAGAAAAGATTCTCCGCACAAGCCACAACCTTTCCCCAGACGCAACGAATGACTTTGAGGTACGCACACAAGCAGAGATGTTGGAAATGATGTCGAGCGTGGTTGGCACAATCACGTCGCTACTGACAGCCACAGCCATCATCTCACTTATTGTCGGAGGTATCGGAATCATGAATATCATGTATGTGACGGTGACGGAGCGTACAAAAGAGATCGGACTGAGAATGGCTATTGGAGCCAAGGCTAAAGACGTGCTATGGCAGTTCCTTATAGAGAGCGGAATGCTGAGTGTCGTTGGCGGAATTATCGGAATTATTGTAGGAATAATTGCCTCCTACGTCATCGCCCAAATCATGATGTCTCCGTTTGTAGTAAGTGTGGGAGCGGTGTTTATGGCATTCTTCGTGAGTGCGTTCATCGGAATCTTCTTCGGTTGGCTGCCAGCCAAGAAAGCTGCCAAACTTGATCCTATCACAGCGTTGAGATACGAGTAAGGACAAAATGATGAGTGCAAAATCATAAATGATAAATTCATTAAAACATTTCACACAGAAATAAATCAGGGGGCATCAAAATGTCCCCTGACTTGTGAAATATTATTACGACATCTCCATCTGACATTTGTGAAGATTTGAAAAGCGAAAAATTATGACAGATTCAGAATTATACAAAAGTCTCAGTGCGCTGACGAAAAATAAAAGCGTATGGGAAGAGCAGATTCCATACGTAGAATCATTATTGTCGGCTGATTCAGTGAAAATCAAGTCGAAAGCATTGTGGATGCTCGGTGAGATGGGGCTTGCGTTTCCATCGTCAATCAAAAATAGTGTAGATGCCATTGCCTCTTTCCTCGACAGCACAGAGCCTATTCTACGTGAACGTGCCATCAATGCACTCGGCAGAATCGGACGGGGATGTTTCAATTCCGTCGAGCCATATTGGAATGATCTATTCCGTTTTGCTCACGACGAGGATGCGAGCGTCAGACTGGCTTTCATCTGGGCGTCGGAAAATATCGCCACCAACACACCCGATCCCCACAAGGATCACATGCCACTGTTTGCTGAATTGCTTCACGACAGCGACGACCGAGTAAGGATGGAGGCTCCAGAAATATTCCGTGTCCTAGGCAAACGCAGGCCAGATTTTGTCAAACCATATATTGATCAACTACGAAGCATCGCCGAAACAGACAGCAACCATGTGGTGAAGATCCATTGCCAGGGAGCGATACGTGCGGTGGAATAGATGTTTTTAGAAGTTGTTCAAAATTTTTAATAAAATTGATCATATTCTTAGAAATTGTCGCATTTTCTTGGTTCGTTGATTTTTTTGAGCTATTTTTCAGCGTCTAGTTTGACAAAGCTCTAAATATAACATAATGACACATTTTATTACAAAAATCACAACTGCAGGACACCGACTCATGATCCTGTTTCTTCTTGCAGTCGGCATCACATCCGTGCAAGCCCAGATAGAACTCAATTTCAATCTCAACAACCGTGGAGATCTCGTCACGGAAGATCATTATGGCATTTTCTATGAAGAGATAAATCATGCAGGAGACGGTGGACTCTACGCCGAGCTGGTTCGCAACCGTTCTTTCGAAGAAGACATGGATAAGCCTATGAGTTGGAGCAGCGTAGGCAATGCAGAGATGAGTCTGACGGCAGACAAAATGCTCAACGCTGTTCAGTTGCGATCACTGAAAGTCAACATGAAATCCGCCAATACAGGTGTACGCAACGAAGGTTACTGGGGTATCAATATCGTCGCCGGACGCGAATACGATCTTTCTTTCTGGCTCCGTGCCGAAGATAGCTACGACGGCAATATCGTCGCAGAGCTTCAAAACGCCAATGGACAGAATTTAGGAAGCACTTCCATCAACGTCAAGGCCACACAAGAATGGAAGAAATACACTGTCAAATTCAAAGCAACAGGTGCGGATGCCCATGGTTATCTGGCTTTGAAAGGCGACAAAAAAGGAATCATTTATTTTGACGTTGTCAGTCTGTTTCCTCCCACATTCAAAGGACGCAAAAACGGTTGTCGTCCCGACTTGGCTCAGATGTTAGCAGATATGCATCCACGTTTCATGCGTTTTCCAGGAGGCTGCTACATAGAAGGATCATGGGGCGACGGATTCACCAACCGTTTTGAATGGAAGAAGACCGTCGGACCAATCGAGGAACGTCCGGGGCACATAAACCGCAACTGGAAGTACAAAGTGACTGACGGACAGGGCTACCACGAATATCTCGAACTGGCGGAAGACCTCGGTGCCAACGCCATGTTTGTGGTGAACATCGGTATCGGACACGATTGGAAGGTAGATGAAAACGATATTGATCCGTTCATTCAGGAGGCACTCGACGCCATCGAGTATGCCAACGGAAGCACAGAGACATTCTATGGACGTATGCGTGCACAGAACGGTCATCCCGAACCATTCAACCTGAAATACTTGGAGATCGGCAACGAGCAGGAGTTTATGCTCAACCGAGACGACTACATGAAACGTTACATGCAGTTCTACAATGCCATCAAAACTCGTTGGCCCGACCTGCATCTCATCGCTAACAGCTATTGGTTCGACGACATTACAGAGCCCGTAGAACTGAAAGACGAGCACTACTACGACTCACCAGAATTCTTCATCAGTCAGTACGACCGTTACGACAACCAGTCCAAATCCACCACACATATATACGTGGGAGAATATGCCGTGACAAAAGACTATGGAACTCTCGGAAACATGAACGCAGCCATAGGCGAAGCAGTGTTTATGCAGGGGTGCGAGAACAACAGTGAAGCAGTCAGAATGATGAGCTACGCACCTATTTTCACACATGAGGATGACTTCAACTGGCGTCCAGACATGATCCGATTCAACAGTTCGATGAGCTACGGAACACCTTCATACTACGTCCAGAAAATGTTCTCAAACAATATAGGAAAACAAAACATCAACTGGACAGAGAAAGGTAACGGTGTCAACCTCGACTCCAATAAGAGTGCAATCGGCATCGGCACATGGTCTACTGCCGCCACATTCACTAACTTCCAGGCAAAGATTACAGATGGCACCGTCATCACAGGCAACAGAACAGCTGCCTCAGACTGGAAAACATCAAATGGCACATGGAATATCAGCACCTCTGCTGGCTCCTTCACGCAAACCAACGCATCACAAACTGATGTCCGTTGCGTGACGAGAAACGTCTACGACCTGACAAATCTCGACATGACTGTCCATGCCACGAAACAAAGCGGTTCGGAAGGGTTCCTCATCATCTTCAACTACATCGACGAAAACAACTATGCATGGCTCAATCTTGGAGGATGGGGCAATACCAAACACGCCGTGGAGCAATGCCAAAACGGATTTAAAAGCGTCCTTGGAGAAAAAGCAGGATCACTCACCACAGGCAAGGAATATACAATCCGTATCTTAAAGGAAGGTCAAAATGTGCGCTGCTATCTCAACGGTGAAGTCATCATCAACGCCAAACTCCGTGCATACGGAAACCGCACCGTCTACACATCAGCCAGCATCGACGATGAGACCGGCATGATGTACATAAAAGTTGTCAACCCTACAAATTCATCTAAGGATGTAGCTCTCGTCCTATCAGGCGGTCAAGCCAAGACCGCTGAAGCAGAGATACTCTCCGCAGCCAAAGGCACAGATGAGAACACAACGGCAAAACCAAAATATATCGTGCCACGCACTCAGCAACTGACCATCAAGGATGATGGCACGATAGCTTACGAATGTCCAGCCTATTCTGTAGGTGTGATACGTGTGCATGTCGACAATGTCACGCCACCTCAACCAGAGCCACTGCCTAATCCTGTCCTCAGCTTTAGCTTTGAAGACGGGAAACCGACAGACGATAGCGGCACATATACCGGCGACCTTGCTGGAAAGGCATCCATCATCACACTTGATGACGGCAACCATGTGCTCGCCACAGGTCTAAAGGGTGAAGGCAGTTATTTGAATATACCTCTATCTGCAGCCAAACATGCTCTTGGCACTGCAGAAGATTACACCGTGAGCATCAATATGCTGCAACGCATAGGAAACAACACTGGCAAATTCTGCTGGGCATACTCCTTTGAGCATGGCACCGACCAGTATATAGGGCTCGTCAACACTGGAGGCAACAGCGACTGGTACTACGAGATCAAGAATGAAAACACAGAAGGTGTGCACTCCTACTCTGGCCTCAGCGTCGGCGATTGGCACAACGTCACCTACACACAGCAGGGCAACGTCGGACGCATCTATGTCGACGGTCACCTCAAAAACGAGATAACAGTGAAACAGAAGCCATCGTCGTTTATCAACGACATCACACGTTTCACCATCGGACACTCTCCATTCACCTCCGACGCCATCATGGAGAACGCACTGTTCGACAACTTCCTCATCTTCGACACCGCTCTCTCTCCCGATCAAGTGATGGAGATAGGACGACGTGCGACGGCAATGCAGTACACCGACCGTTTAGAAAATCCGGATGCAGAACGTCAGGCATTAAAGAACTTAGTGAAGGAAGTAAAAAACTACGTCAACGAGACCAAGGACAATGAGCTCAAACAAGCCTATACCACAGCGACTCGTGCACTCAACTCATCAAGTACAACTACCGTCAGCAGTGCATACGCAGCTTTGACAGAAGCTGTCGCAAATTATAAGCAGAGCCAGTTGAGACTTGCACAGAACGGTCAGCCAGCCGACCTCTCTTGCCTTATCACTAACAGTTCTTTCACACGCTACAACGTGGGATGGCAGGGAGCGGATCTCAGCGTCGCCTACAATGCGTATGCCAACGAGACAGCAGAACAGTTTTCACGTCCATTTGATATTTGGCAGGAGATCACTGGACTTCCAGCAGGCGTCTACACCATCAGATGTAAAGCTTTCTACAGAGCAGGATCAATCAGCGCGGGCTATCAAGCATGGCAGGACAACGCAACGTCGACTCGCAACGCGCAACTCTATGCAAACGATGTCGCCACTCCGCTGCCAAATCTGTTCAGTTCGTCCGCCTACACATACAACCCATACACATACCCTGATAATCTCACCCAGGCATCCTCCGCACTCAACGACGCGAACGCTTACACTCCCGTCTCTGTAAGCATTAAAATCGACGAGGGGGAGACGTTGCGACTGGGTATTCGCAAACAGTCCACTATATCCGCAGACTGGGTGGCATACGACAATTTCCAACTCTTCTACGTGGAAAATCTTACAGACGTCAAAAATATCAGCGTCGATCATACCAGCGACGACGTCTATGATATTCAAGGCCGTCTCGTCCGCAAGGATTCCAATCTGACAGGTATACCAAAAGGAGTGTATATCATCAACGGAAACAAAATAATGGTAAAATAATGGATATTTCCCTCTACTCCACCCCGTCCGAATTCGACGACATCATTCTCGTCGCCGACGGGGATTATCTTACGGGACTGTATTTCATCCAATCGCAAGAAGGGAAGAGATATCTGAAAGATGGGCAGGAAGCCGACCTGCCTGTTTTTCAGGACACACGACGTTGGCTTGACAGTTATTTTTCAGGGCATCAGCCAAATTTCACTCCACGTTACAGATTGGATAATGCCACATCTTTCCGCAAAGAAGTGTCGGAAATAATGTGTACAATTCCATACGGCAAGACAGTCACCTATGGAGAGATAGCCACACAAATAGCGGAAAGACACGGATTAGAGAAAATGTCAGCACAAGCAGTAGGCGGTGCGGTAGGTTGGAATCCGATCTGCATAATCATCCCCTGCCATCGGGTGATGGGGGCAAACGGCAAACTCACAGGCTACGGAGGAGGCATCAACAATAAAATCGCACTACTTCTGCATGAAAAATCATTTTGGATAAATTGGAAATACAAGTTTTGCTATCTGTAAATAAAAGATTTCTTTTGCTTCCAAAGTGGTGCATTATATCCAGTTCTTATAATTAGCAGCACTCTTCAAGCGAGCCGATACCCAACTAACTCTACCTCAAAAAGCATAGATTTAGTTGGGTATTTCTTAAAAAACGGCATTTTGAGCCGATACTCAACCAAATCTACCCTGAAAAGTATAGATTTGGTTGGGTATCGCCGCAATTAAATTGATAGATTGTAGGGGTAGGTTTCAAACCTGCCCGCAATTAAAAATCATAATCAAACAGAAAACAGCGTCAGCTATCTGACACTTGGAAAACTCACAAACAAGTTTGTTTTGGAAAACTCTTAACAGAGAAAACATAAACGAAAGAAAACTGCACACGTTTTCTTTTATTTTTGTTTTTTGCGTTGGGCTGTTTTCTATGTCATCTATGACATGTTTTCCAGCACCGACAACGAAGTTGTACTTGTGGTGTGCGTTTTCTGTTTTAATTTCACTTTGATGTATTCAAGCGGTTGATTCTCTATCCATTTACAAAGAAATAAGATATCTTTGCAGTTGAAGACAAAAATTGTTTTGACTATGAAACAGATAGAACGCATCTCACAAATGGAATCACTCTTCGACAAAAGCAACGAGGTGATCCGACAATTACAACAAGCTGTTGACGACTTCTATGCTTTGCAACCCGTCATCTCCAAATTAGAAAACTATTATAAAACAGACTGGCACACCGACTTCGAAGCTGACGAGGAAGGCAAACTGCCAACGGATCTCAAACGTGGTGTGCTGAGCGAAGACGGTCTGTGGGATTTGCTTGAAGAATACCAGCGTCTGAAAGAATGCTTTGAAGAGAGCGAATGATCAGAACGGCAAAAATCTGCCAGTGCGACGGCAATACACTTCGTATTCCTCGCCGAAATCACGACGAAGTCTACTCTCTTCCGTACGTACCTGCACCAACATTATCAACACGAAGATGATAAAGACAGCCAATGCCTGCCACGTCCACAGCCATGTGCAAATGCCAATCAAGTAGACGAAGGTGCCTGTCAGCATAGGATTACGACTTAATCTATATGGCCCATCTGTCATCAGATGCTTGGTGCGTGGTGCCACCTCATGGCCGAACGCATCCATCGGATTACCATTACCTTTGTAGCGCATATAAACAATAGACCACACACTTATCGCCAATCCATCAATCGCCAGAATCGCACCGATCACAAGCCTCAACGTTTCTGCCGGGAACAATTCTGGTCTGCCAGACACTAGCCACATGATGGATGGAATCAGACATACAAATAGTATTCCTCCTAATAGGTAACCGAAAATTTCTTTCAATGTTTTCATAACTTTATATCTAATTGCATTTTAATTCTGTATATGACAAATCATAAAATGAGTTTTCTCTGAAAGCTTCTTTCCTCTGTGGTTTTTTATTGTCGCTCGCCCTTACGGGCTCGCGATGGTGGGAGAGATAAGGGCGTTCCGCCCTTTTGCAATCCTCATTTGTATACCATCAACGAAGGAAAATGATCTTCTTGCCATCTTTTATATAGATGTTAGCAGGTTGTAATGAAGAACCCCTTCGTCCCAACAGATCGTAGTAGAATCCGTCGTTTTGTATGTCCACTGAGATCGCATCCGCATTCTTAATAGACGTATAATCACCAAGATCGCCAACCAACGTGCCGTATTCAGCCCATGCTGATGCTTCATACTCGGCAAGAGACTCCGCGTAGACATGGATAATTGGTTTGGATGAGAAGAGATAATTGCCAATCGTAGGAGGTGTTTTTGCCCTCACATAAACATTCTTCACCTCTGAACTGTAGAACACTCCCTGATTCATTCTCTTGACATTTGGTCCGATCTCCACCGTCGACAATTGGCTACAGTATGCAAACGCATCCATTCCTACACTGATGACATCGTCTGGGATTTGGACTGACATCAATCCTGACTGAGCAAACGCATTGCTTCCGATAGACGTGATGGTCTGTGGCAATGTCAATGACACAAGTCCACGATGGTTGTAGAATGAGTAAGCTCCCATGTCGTCGTCAATCGTAGTATAGGTCTCATAATAAGCATCTCCACCACTCACGATTGTTGCTTCAGAAAGATCTATGGATTGCAAATTTCCAGCTGCCACAAGTTGACGTAGGTATTTGATATCAGTACCGTTGATCGGACCGCTGATTTTAGCTTTTACAGCCTGAGATGAGAGATGATCTGAAAGAGTGCCAGACTCCGTCATGCCGACGGTTTCTACGCCAGAACCTGATTTCGCCACCTCGTGCATCGTGCCGTCTAAGTCAACTGAATAGATGGTAAAATCTTCGTCGACGCAGGATGGAATGCAGAAACGCAAAGCATTGGCCGCATAGGCCATCTTTCCATCACTGTTGAGTGCCACAAAACCTATACCGCCAGAGCCACTCATGGCATAAAGAGAATCAGCCTGAATATAGGTGTATTGAGACGGTTGGGATTCACCTGAAAGAAAATCTGTGAACTGACCCAAATCTCCGCACTGACCTATTTGATCCGAGCCAGCACGTTTCCCATCCTTCGCCACAAGGAAATCCGTCGCAGGAATCTCCTCCACACGATCCTCAATGAATAGAATCTCCCTGTTCTTCTTCGGATATTTGGAAATCTCCTCCAATGTCTTATCAATATCCTCCTGTGTGACGGTGAGATCGTATATTCCGTAATCGTCTATTGTCAGGGTGCATGGTTCAAAGAAACCCCAGGCTGTGAAAAAGTCAGTCAAATCCTCTTGAGCCACCTCACAAACCTTTCTGACAAACTTTAATGAGCTGTTGTAGGTATTCGTCCATAATTCCAACGGATCTTTTCTCAGCTCTTGGAAAAGTGTCGGATAAAAAGCAGTGTTTTTCTCCGCCTGATGATAGTAGAGATATAGCTGATAGTACATTCTCATTTTGCTGGTGACATCTCTTGAGAAGAAAGGCACATGGTGAGCATAATAGTTCATCGTTGTCGCAAGCGGATGTCCTTTTGTTGTGGTGACACCGTCGAGATAACAGATCACATTGGAAAATAGATTGTTGGAAACCTCCGTGCAGCTTTCCAGGTTGATCGCACCCTGGTTGTTATGACCACATTCATGAGCCGCGCACCAGTCGTCCAGTCCGGCCTGTATGACAAATGATTTTCTGATGCAATCCACTGAATTATAGGAAGTACGGTAAGGACAAGAATTGGCATAGCCATCATCAGAGGCCTCTCCTTCTATCGCAAAATTCGGATTATTGTAATAAATTGGGAAAATTGCCTCTCCTCCGGTCAGACGGAATGGCGCGACAGCACGACGTCCTGACGCCACCGACTCACACATTCCCATCAACTCCTTTTCCCAGACAGTGAGGCTGTCAAACCATACCACACTGCTTTTTATAGTAGAAGGGAAAACCTCTTTGTAGGTCGACGTCTTGAAATTGAGGATTGTCTCTCCTCCTTTTACAGTAAACAAATCATGTGTCGCATTGTTAAGAAGTTCCACATAGTCGTTGTCGTTATGTCGAGCCACATCATAATAGCCATTCACCACTCCACCCTCGACATGAATCTTGATGTCCGGCCACTCACTTAGCTTTTTCGTTTTCGACCGTGTGTCTGCAGTATACACTATATAATACAACGCATTTTTCTGTCCATCAATGATATTCAATCCCTTAGTCAGCTTGTGACCAGTCTTGGCATTTCCAATAAGATCATTGTTGACACAGCCAGCAAAATAAAGCGTCGCATCAGAAGGAATATCCTGATCCACGAAAACATATAATGGACTGTCGTCCGACGCATAAATTCCCGTCGGATTACCCATATACGAACCACCTGTAGCCATCATTGCCCCATTCCAATAATTCGCGTCGCTATACGCTTTATATTCACTGATACGGAATTCTTTTTCGTGGGCAGCCCAACTATCGTTTCTAATTTTCAAAATCATGTTGACTACAGCATCAGGGAGGCTGTCGTTTGTCATTTCATGCATTAATCCGTCGACATGCATTGAGGCATATTCGCTTTTAAGCTCTGTACATGCCTTATCAACAAAATATTTGTCGAGCGACGTCTTCAGAATAGACGACGTCATATCCTGAGGATAAAGTTCTTCCAAATTTCCGACAATAGTACCAAACTCATTCCAGTCGGAATCAGCAAAATCGTCTTTCATATCAGAGTAGACACAGATAGTAGGATTGGAAGAGAACAGATAATAAGTGATAGTAGGTATGGACGAAGATCTCACATAAACCACCTTGACAGAAGAGCCGAAGAAAACACCCTGCTCCAACTTGTTGGTTTTCCTTCCAAGCACAACAGTGTCCAAAGCGTTGCAATAGGCAAAAGCATCAAACCCCAACGTCGACACCTTATCAGGAATTTCTATTTTCTTTAATCCTGATTTTGAAAAAGCCTTGGATGAAATATACGTGATTGAATTAGGGAGACTAATATATTCCAGTTTTTCACACTGATTGAACATACACTCTCCGACAATGTTGTCGTTCGTGGTAAACTCCTCATAGTAGGCATCACCGCCGCTCACAATGGATGCGTCAGACAAATTCAAGGATGTAATGTTTCCATTGTTTATCTGTTGACGGAGATATTTTATATCCGAGCCGTTGATCGCACCATTTATTTTGACATTCTTGTCCATTGTTGTCAGCAAAGCCGAAAGAGATCCCGGCTGTGGCACATCGACAACCGTTTCCGCCCATAAGGGAGAAACGCCAAAGATGGCGAAAATAAACAAAATCGCCAAAGTCTTTATAGTATGATTTGCTTCCATAATTAAACCCTTTTGATTGCACTTAATTATTTTTCAGACTCGCAAAGTAGATTTTTTCTTTGACAATCCCAAACGGATCAACCGGTTATTACCAAAACCATGTTGACAAACATTTTGTTTTAACGCTGCCCCATTTAGCAACACCATCTCTCAACAAGCTTATTGAGAGCAAGAATGTCAACTATGGAATAAACCTTTGCAACAAAAACTTCGGATTCAACAGCAAATTCTACACAATTCCATATTTCGCAGTGTTCTGCTTGAAAAGGTGAATTAGAGAGAAAACAAAATAAATCCGCACCTTCCATAAGGACGATGCGGATTCACACGCTAATCATGTCATAGAATTATTTTCATGGAAGAAAACACACCTTCGGAAGGGAATGTTTTTGTGTGTTTGAGAGGATTCTGAAGCCTTTGACTTCTTCATTGTCGTTAACAAATATCATTTTGCCACGATTGCAGAAAGAGATCTTGGAGATTTTCTCCACCTTTCTTTTTCCGACTATAAATTAAGTTTTCACTGCAATCTTACAATTTTTCAAGTTTTACGACTATGAATCGAGATGGAAAAATCTTGCAGAGATGAGATAATCCATAAGTATGATGAGAAATTCGGGAAGAGAAGAATAATTTATAATTCATAATGCATAATTCGTAATTGATGGGAAACACGTCTACAAATTTTAATTTGACCGTAGGGACGATCCATTGTGGTCGCCCTGACTTGGATATAAACGTAGAAATGTCTCAATACGATGTAGAGACGCATGTCCATGTGACTCTACAGATGGGCATTCTCCAATTACGTCGTTAGGTGTTTTACATCGGTAGAAAAAAAATAAGACGGGAATTTCCTTCCCGTCTTACCGCCAAATCTATTTTTTCACCTTTTCATCGGATATTTTATCTCATATAATGTCTGAACCAGATTTCTGGGACTTCCCTATTTGTCAATGCCACGTAGTCGGATTCTTTGCATGAGACGATGCGGTTGCCATCACGGCCTGGTATCTCCACCCACCATCTTCCGTTCAATGGATTGGAGTAGAATTTAACCTCTGTATTGGTGCGTGAGTCGAACACTATTAATTTGCGATAGTTGTTGATGTCGTTCACCGGATAATCATTGTAGCGGTGATCAACACCATGAAGATAATGCCACACAATCTGAGCAGAAAGGGCAAGAGACGACTCATTTTGGGCGTATACATCGGAGATATAGAACACTGTGGCCCTATCGCTCAAGCCTGCAAGCTTTGCCAAATGGCATGCCTCTTCTCCATATAATCCGTTCGGCATCGCCACACATGACGGCATGTCGGAATTGCGGACTGCACGAGCTGAAATAGAAAACAGATCATTGTCGCGAAGCAATGGCTCTATATTCTGCACATTGTCCTGCACTTCTGCCAAACGAGTGAAACATATACGTTGGTCGTCAGCTCTGGATATTTTGTCTTCCGACGACAAATAGGTCTGATAGCCTAACACATCTATGCAATCCACCTGCTTGATCTTCTCTATCTCATCAAAAGCTGATAGCACACCACCACTCTTTTCCAGTTCATCCACTCCACTCAACGTAAGCAGTGAATCAACCTTGACAATATTGATTTTCCCGATGGATTGGGACATTCCTTTCACAATTGGCAAGTTGCAATAGTCGCTGCCTCCTATAATCACAACCTTCTTTCCTGCCTCCACAAGTATCGACACAACGTCTGCAACAGCTGCCATTGGCGACTGATCGTTTTTGACATTGATATCACCCAAATCCGCGATCTTCACATTGTGGAAATCTCCACACAGTCGGTAAAGATATTTTCTCACTCCGTCGGGAGCGGCAGCTGAAAACGGATTATATTTTTGTGTCCCCCATGACGACGGAATACCTACAATAGCCACATCATAATCGTCGGGACAGGCAGAGACAAACGACGAAAAATCATTTGCGTCGTCGACATAATGAAGAGGAATATCCTCCACTTCTGGCTTTCTGAAATATGCTTTTATATCCTCCATTTTTCTACTTCATTACCGTATAGAAAATTCGAGGAACTGGCGATTCAAACGAAATCATCTTCCCATTCATCGGGTTTTTTATCGCCAGATACGTTGCGTGAAGACACAGACGCTTCACACTTGTGACAGGAGCCCCATACTTCACGTCGCCAACAATTGGATGTCCGATCGACTGCATATGCACACGAATCTGATTTTTTCTTCCTGTCGGAATTTCACATTTCAGGAGAGTACGTCCGTTGCCACGCTGGATAACCTTGTATTTTGTGACAGCATACATTCCTCCATTATCGTAATTATATGAATGGACGATATATGTCTTTGGATCTTCTTTCAGCCAGCTTTCCACCGTATCCTCATCCTTCTCCACAATACCTTCCACCAAAGCATAGTACACTTTCCTATGGTCGCTGTCGTGCCAATGGGCTTTCACCGCCTGCTGCACCTCAGGAGTTTTCGTGAACATAAGCACTCCGCTTGTGTCACGGTCGATTCTATGCACCGTATATAATGCATTCTGACGGTTCTGACGTTTGACATAGCCGACCATCACCTTCAATACAGTATCCTCAGCGGCATGATTAGGTGCTGGCACAGAAAGTATTCCCTCCTTCTTGTCGACGACAAGGAAAGCGTCATCCTCATATATGATGGAAATTTTAGGATGAGAAAATGTGTTTTTCTTACCCGTGAAGCAGACATTGATTTTCTGTCCCTTCTTCAACTCATAATCGTAACGAGTCTCGATAGCACCGTCTACTGATACCAATCTTTTCGACAACAGACTTTTTATATTATTACGGCTTGAACCAATTTTCTGCTGCAAAAATTCAAACAATTTCGCAGGTTCGCTGACAACAAAATCAGTGGAGCGCTCACGAATAAAGTTTTTTCTACTAGTTGGTTTTATCATTGCAAAATAAGTTTTAATCAAATAATGTAAGTTGCGCGCCATCACGTTTTCTACCAAGATGGTTGTAAGCCAACTCTGTGGCCTCTCTACCTCGTGGAGTACGCTTTAGGAAACCTTCCTTGATAAGGAATGGTTCGTACACCTCCTCGATTGTGCCGGCATCCTCTCCGATAGCAGTGGCAATAGTGGAAAGTCCGACAGGGCCTCCCTTGAATTTGTCGATGAGTATGGCAAGAATCTTTGTATCGGTCTCATCCAAGCCATACTGATCAATATTGAGAGCACGTAATGCCTCGCTTGCTATTTTAGTGTCGATCACTCCGTTTCCTTTCACCTGAGCGAAGTCACGCACACGTCGCAGAATAGCGTTCGCGATACGAGGTGTACCTCGGCTACGGCTCGCTATTTCTCCCGCCGCCTCTACATCACACGGAGTGTATAGCTTAGATGCGGAACGGCATATAATCTTAGTAAGGACATCCTTGTCGTAGTATTCCAGATGGCAGTTAATACCGAAACGGGCTCTCAACGGGCTTGTCAGCAATCCGCTTCTTGTAGTAGCTCCGACAAGAGTGAACGGATTCAACGGTATCTGCAATGCCCTTGCATTCGGACCTTTGTCTATCATTAGGTCGATTCTAAAATCTTCCATCGCAGAATAAAGGAATTCCTCAATCACAGGCTTCAAACGGTGAATTTCGTCGATGAAAAGGACCTGATTTGGCTCCAAACCAGTCAAAAGTCCAGCCAAGTCCAAAGGTTTGTCGAGCACAGGAGCAGATATAAGTTTGAACCCAACCCCCATCTCATTGGCAAGGATGTTGGCAAGAGTTGTCTTACCCAGACCAGGAGGGCCATAAAGCAAAGTATGGTCGAGCGGTTCTCCACGCATCTTTGCCGCAGCAACGAATACCTTCAGATTCTCAAGAATTTTCTGTTGGCCAGTAAAATCCTCGAAGGAAAGGGGGCGTAATGCGATTTCATAATCCTGTTCACGCTCCTCTGCGGCATTATGTATGTCAAGTTCTTCGATATCTTCCATTGCTTAAATCGACGGTACAATCTTTCTTAAAATCTCTACCACCTTGTCGGCAGCCTTACCTTTGCCAGCAATAGTCTGTATTCTCGACTTCACATACTGGAATCTCCATTTGTATCTGACAAGGAAATTAAATGAGAATGGAAGAGAAAGCAACCAACATACAGTGAAAACTACAAACGACAATGTATCCGCAAAATAATCTGGCACGAAAATCGCATACAATATTATATATAGCAGATATATGAACGGAAGGATCAAGTATACGAATCCAAGCAACAGGCTTGCCTCAAATCCCGTATTGTGTGCGAGTTTATACGCCACAGCCTTAAACAACAAATATGGGAATCCATTGAACACTGCCGCATAAAGGGCAAGTGGAGAGGCTCCGATCAAATATAAAATAGATGTGATCAATTTGGAATCAACTTTATGAGGTTCCTCATAAGCGCGTGCATAAAGTTCCACCATATTGCTGTCTCCAAGCCACTCTTTGACAGCAGACTCCAATTCCGGCAAAAGCGGATTATTATTCACCACAGCCTCATCAAGCTGAGTGGAGATTCGCTGACGCACCTCTAGACGGTTTGTCTCATTGTCGTCCCAATCTTTCGATTCAAGCATTTCCTGAGCATACGCATAAGACGAAGCGTATATAGTGTCATAGTATTTTTCAGAGACGATATGGTGAATCAACGGTTTCATGCGGTTGTACAACTCATCTCTCACCTTATTCTGAGTCACTGCCTCATTTGCCAAATAATCCTGATAATAGTCGGCAATACGGATTGGCTTACCAAAGTTGATCACCAAATGGAATCCGCTATGGTCATAGTGTCCATAGTCTATTCCCGTCGGCACAATAAGAATAGTCTCACCTTCCGGCTTTTGTTTTTGGGCTGCGAAAGCGATACGGAACATTCCTTTCACCAATGGGCGAAGACGGCGATATTCATCCTGTCCACCCTCAGGCATAAGGCAGAAATACTCATTATGGGCAAGCACCTTGACTGCCTGCTCGAAGCTCTCCTCGTTCTTTTTCAGATTACTGTATCCGTCACGCATACGGTAGGCTGGCATAATTTTGAAGAAGTTTAATGCCTTTGCCACCAATTTATTACCGAAGATAGAAGCTTTAGCCAAAAATACAATAGGAGCAGGCGACGACCATAGCAACGCCATCGCGTCAATAAACGCATTCTGATGATTAGGGGCGAAAATCACCGACGCATTTTCAGGAATAACCTTCTCATTATTCACCTCAGTCGATGAAAACCATCTGCTGTATATTGTGTTACTGTAGACTCTCAGCAATTTGTAGAAAAAGGGAGTCTGATACATTTCTGCCATAATATCTCCTAATAATTAAGAAATCTCCTTATCCGCAGGCGACGAGAATTGCTCCGGATAAAGAATGATAAAACTATTGTCTGCAAAATATCGGCCTAATTGCTGCGGCAGTTTCTCAAACGCAGGCAAATAGGAATCGTTGTTTATTCTCGACGACACAATCACAAGAAGATTATCCGACTCCAATTCACGTGTCAGGATCAGGAATTCATCCCAATCGTCAAGAATTTCATATTGAGTCGGCACTCCAAACTTATTTCTGCTTGCCAGTTCCTTGATTTGTTCAAGAGTATCAGCTGGAGCGAAAAATTTAGCTGAAGCGCCAATCTGTTTACATATATTTTTTACTCTGTCGTACCATTTCACAAATCCGATTTCAAACTGTGCTTTCGGCGGAACAGCCACGACCACTCTGCGTATCGTGCTCAGGGGTTGCACCGCCTTCACAACCATTACCATCTGGTTGGTCAGCTGAAGCAACTTCTCCGTCTTCTCACCAAAGAAAGAATCTGTAAATGTATTCTTATGATGAAGACCTAATACGATGTCAGTGATATTGTTTTCTTTTATTGTGTGAATCATACCCATAGCGACATTAGTGTCGTATCTGGAAATCATCTTTACGGAATTATCAGTTGCCGACGCGATACGAGCCGCTCTCTCAAGCAGTTTGCGTCCGTGATCCATTCCGTTGTTTGGTGAGTCATCGGCGACGTGAAGGGCATAAAGTGGTTCCTTCGATTTTTTAGCTTTAAGGATAACCGCAAGTTCCATCAGTCTCACCAAATTATCTGGATGATAAAGTGGCACCAGAATTCTGTCTGCCTGCTGAGCCTTAACGATCTTCTCGTCGATAGTCTCCGACTCTGTCGAGATCTTCTTCGACATTCGTTCTGTCACCGTTGACGAGATGACACAAGTGACAAGAATCATAATGACCGTACCATTAAGGATGTCATTACTGAAAATACGAATCAACGATCCGTCATCAGCAAATTTGATGACAGTGTCGTAGCCAATCTTCACCGCTGCCAACGTTGCTGCGGCCTGCGCTGTACTCAATCCAAAAATAAGGTTGCCCTCTACTTTTTTAAGATTAAAAGTGCGTTGCGTGATCATAGCCGCCAAATACTTTGACAAATTCGACACAATACACATCACGACAGCCACAATCAAAGTGTTGGGGCCGGCAAACACCGCTCTTAAATCAATAAGCATTCCGACACCTATCAGAAAGAACGGAATGAAAATCGCATTACCCACAAATTCCAACCTGTTCATCAACGGTGAAATTCGTGGAATTAAAGAACTTATCGCTATACCGACCAAAAAAGCGCCGATAATCGCTTCTAGTCCAGCAAGTTGAGCAATATAGCCTCCCAAGAAGACAAGAGCCAGCACAAATATGTACTGACCCACACTATCATTTACCCGTTTGAAAAACAAACTGGCAAGACGAGGGAAAACGAATATAATAATAAATAGGAATATACATATTGCGATTGCCATACGAACCCAGAAGAAACTGTTGATCTGACCTTTCGCCATACCGACAATCACAGCCAGCACCAACAAAGACAATGTTGTGGCGATCATCGTTCCTCCTATGGTTATGCTTATGCTGCGGTTCTTGTTTACACCGTACTTGCTGACAATCGGATAAGAAATAAGTGTATGCGACGCGTACATACTGGCAAGCAAAAGAGAAGCCACCAACAAATAGTATTGCGACGTCATTTCCGACGCTTCAGTGACAGTCGAATCGTACGGCACCTCATGATGAGGAATATATTGGAGCAGGAAATAGCTGCTCAGCGTACCGATCACCATCGGCAAAATGAAGGTTATTCCTCCAAAGAAAACTCCCGCCTTACGGTTTTTCTTAAAGTCGGTAATATCCATCTCAATACCAGCCAAGAACATGATGTACACCATACCGACGGTGCCATAAAGTTCGAAACTGGAATCTCGAGTCAACACTCCTATTCCATGTTCACCCAAGATAATTCCTGCCAGAATCATCACTATGATGTTTGGCAGTTTTAACTTCTCCGATACAAACGGAGCAAAAAGAATCACGAAGAGTACGAGCGAAAATATGAGTACCGGATTGGTTACCGGCAAACTCATACCTATATGACTGAATATCGTATCCATCGCTCGTCCTTGAAATTATTATTTCTTCAAACTGTATCCGTATACAGTAATGCCACTAAGAGCAAATCCCAATTTTCTAGGATCTGGGTTTTCTGGATTATACTTGCCTGGTTTGGCTGCATTTTTGAATATAAAGATCAAACGAGCAGAGCCATCAGCGCCAAGGTTTTCTTTTGGAACATTCACGTATACCGAATTGTTTCCATTAGTTGCGATATGAGACACGCGTGCTCCGTTGACCTCAACATCAAATTCAAAAGGTTCACTTTCTGGAGTAATTACTCTATCTACATCTAATCTGACAGTAATTTCAGCCATAGGTGCTGCCATCAAATCAACGATAACTGTATCTCCGTTCGACCAACGTCCGAAATCCTCTTTACTGCAAAAGCCATATATATCACATCCAGGATTTTCCTCACGCAAATCATAATATGAATATATATGATTTACTTTTGACTCACTTTCAAAGCCATCTGAAGATGCTTTATCTTCTTTTGAGGAACAGCAGCACAACGCCAAAGCCATCCCCAAAGCATACATGATACGTTTCATTATTTTCTAATTTTTTTAATTTATAATTCAATACTGAGTATTAATCCTCAACATCCTCTTCTTCTCCGTATCCTTCCAAAGCATAACCAAAAATAGTTATGTTGGATATGGCAAGTCCAAGAAGACGAGTATCTTTCTTTTCTGGATCTACATCAATTGGTCTTTGAGCATTCTTCATCTTCAATCCTAGATTAAGATTCTCACTGTCGCCTACAGCATCAGAAGGGACATTAATATAAATCACTCCATGATAAGTTTCGCCCGATCCTACATACTTGCCATTGGCATAAGCATTATACTTGGCAGGCTCGTTTGCAGGTCCTGTCAAAAAAACATTTATTCTTATTGTCAAATCTGAATTAGGAACAATATTGTCAAATGAAATATTGCAAGAATCGATTTCAGACCAACGTCCAAAATCCTCCAATCCAGAAAATCCTGAAATTTTACATCCTGGGTCCTCCTCCTTGAAATCATAATAAGAAACAGAAGTCGTTGCACTACCTAATCCACCAACGAATCCCGTTGCGATCATTCTGTTCTCCTCTTCTTCAACTGATCCTGAAGAACAACCACATAGCATAGCTGCCATTCCCAAAACATAGGAAATAATCTTTTTCATGTTTTTGTTGTTATTGTTGTTTTTTATTTTTTCATCTCTTTTGCCCAACTGTCTTTCAAGCCGACGGTGCGGTTGAAAACCAGATGATCTGCTGTAGATGTCTTGTCCACAGTGAAATAGCCAATTCGCTGGAACTGCAAATAGTCAAGCGGCTTGCTGTTTGCCAAATATTTCTCCACGTAGCAGTTGGTCAACACCTTCAACGAGTCTGGATTAAGAATCTCACGCATTGCGTCGATAGCCTCACACTGTTTCTCCTCTTTGATTCGTGCCAGCTCATCACGTGGATTCTCAACCTTCCAAAGTCTGTCGTACAAACGAACCTCGGCTTTGATAGCATGTGCACAGCTCACCCAGTGTATTGTCTTTCCCTTAATCTTCATATTGCAGTTGGCATCTCCTGTCTTTGTCTCAGGAATATACTCCGCATGAATCTCTACAATATTGCCGTTGGCATCCTTCACAATACACTCCGCAGGATTCTCACTGCACTTGATAATGTAAGCATTCTTAAGGCGGACCTCCTTGCCCGGACCAAGACGGAAGAATTTTGCAGGAGCATCCTCCATGAAATCGTCACGCTCAATCCATAGCTCACGGCTAAACTCAACCTTGTGTGTGGCAGAATTCTCGTCTTCAGGATTATTGATAGCGTCCAATTCCTCAACTTTTCCTTCCGGATAGTTTGTGATGACAAGCTTAATTGGGTCGAGCACCGCAGCCACACGAGTAGCTCGCTTGTTCAAATCATCACGCACCGCGCTCTCAAGCAAAGAGAACTCATTCAATGCGTCGTAAGTGGTATAGCCAATCTTGTTGATGAAATTATGGATGCTCTCTGGCGAATATCCGCGTCTTCTGAATCCGCATATAGTAGGCATACGTGGGTCGTCCCAATCCTCTACAACATGCTCCTTAACCAATGTCAAAAGATTTCTCTTCGACATCAAAGTATAATTCAGATTAAGTTTGTTGAACTCATACTGACGAGGGCGGTTGTCGTCAAGATCCTTACCCTCCTTTAGCCAATCGATAAACAAATCGTATAGCGGACGGTGAGGCACGAACTCAAGTGTACACAATGAGTGAGTCACACCCTCGAAATAGTCACTCTGACCATGTGCGAAATCATACATAGGATAAACCTTCCATTTCCAACCTGTACGATGATGCGGATGAGTAGTGATGATACGATAGATGATCGGATCACGGAAATGCATGTTTGAGCTAGCCATGTCGATCTTAGCGCGAAGCACCATCTTTCCATCCTCAATCTTTCCATCTGTCATTTCCTGGAAAAGACGAAGGTTTTCTTCAATTGGTCTGTTTCTATATGGGCTTTCTGTTCCTGCCACGGTCGGTGTACCCTTCTGCGCGGCGATTTCCTCAGGAGTCTGCTCATCAACGTAAGCCTTTCCCTCCTTGATAAGTGTCACAGCAAGATCCCAAAGTTGCTGAAAATAGTCGGATGCGTAGAAGACGTTGCCCCACTCGAATCCCAACCATTTGATGTCCTCCTTGATTGCCTCAACATACTCATTGTCCTCCTTCACTGGATTAGTGTCGTCGAAACGGAGGTTGCACACGCCATTATACTTCTTGGCGATACCGAAATCCATGCAAATTGCTTTTGCATGGCCAATATGGAGATAGCCGTTTGGTTCTGGCGGGAAACGTGTTTGAACTTTACCACCGTTTTTGCCATTAGCCAAATCTTCCACCACCTTCTGCTCAATGAAATTAAGCACCTCTTTGGCTTCGTTTTTTTCTATCTCTTGGTTTTCTGCCATATTTTAATAAATTATTCTACTTCTATAATTAGTGTATATGGTGCAAAAATAGTTTTATTTTCTCAAAACATCGATATATTTTATGGCTCTTTTCAATTTTGGCTTTGCTCAGAGCATTATAAATCAAAACTCATCAACTTTTTCTTCTTCTAGGGCTCCCTTCACAAACAATTTATATGTGAAGAAGAGATATGCCGAAGTATGCAGAATAAGAGTCATACCAAAATTCATATATGTGTTTTGAAATAAATAACGACCATACTGTATACATGTCATCAACTGCAAAACACATGCTATTACAAACACCGTACCCAAATTCTTTCTATCGTTCGACCAAAGCTTAACAAAGAACAAAATCACAACCAATATTTCAGCCAAATAAGCGTACCTCTCATGCATCGAAGGTAAAAACAGGACACACGTCCAAACTGACCAACATGCCAGGCTCAAAAAATTATCACTCGATTTCAAATCTACTTTCTTCTTGATAACATATACCAATCCGACAAACAATATCATAAGTGTGATGATTATTGCCACAAACTTCAAATAATCATAATTGTCTCCAATCATAGCCCAGAAACTTGGATAGTTCAAATACACATAATGATAAGCATCTGCTTGATTAATATATACATCAATAAGTTTTGAAAAACGCAATCCCATACATAGAGATGGGATTGACAACAAAATGTCAACTAATGGTAAAAACAATAAGAATAAGATGCTGAACTTCTTTTCTCTAAAATACAAATAGAAGAAAAAAGGCAAGATAAATACTGTTTGAAGTTTGAATGCAAACGCACAGCCCAAGAATACAAACGAGAAAAAATAGTTTTCCCGATATATCAAAAACAAAGAAAGGACAATGAAAAAAATATAAATTGCGTCACACTGACTCCAAAGAGCAGAGTTGAATGCCACAGTTGGAAGCAAAAGCACGACTCCATATGGCAATACAAACGTCCAATCAGAAATTGCACCTTTGAACGAACGTGACTTTCCTGTTCTCTCAGAAGATATGTAGTAGACAAATTTTCCCGAATATACAGCAAGTAGAAAGTCGAAAATACAAGAAAATATCTTAAACAGATAAAGAGGTTTTACCTTAATATATGTCATCAATGCAATAAAAAACTGATACGGGATATTATAATCACCTATCGGCGATTTCAATGCGGCAAATCCCCTATGTGTCTTGAAATGGTCGTACCATGGGAAAAGAGACCCTATATAATCGCCTGACTCAAAATCCTTGAATGAGAATCGAACCAATATAGCGACAATAGTTAGGACTCCGAAAGTTATTAAAGTTCCATTATCTGTAAGCCTCTCTATCACTTTTTTTTCGAATGTACAAGATGTACAAACAGAATTCAATCTTTCAACTAACTTCATAATAAATCAAACATTAAACACACAGACTAAGTGTATTCGAGAATTATATCTTTCTTTTTTATCATTACAAAATTAGATAAAAAAAATCACACTCCAATATAAAATCATTTTCATCTGATTTGTTTGATTAGGATTTTAAATCCCAATAATTTTTTGTTAATTCAAAAAGATGTATCTTTGCAAAATAAGCCGTGTAGTGACACACGGATTTGCTGTCGCAAATTTCCGCATCACGGCAACAAATAAAGTGTTTGACAAAATTGAAGGATAATGAATCCACAGGTAAGTATCATAATGGGCAGCACATCAGACCTGCCTATAATGGAAAAGGCCGCAAAAATACTCGACGAGTTTGAAATCCCGTTTGAGATAAACGCCCTTTCTGCACACCGTACTCCATCTGAAGTTGAGAGTTTCGCCACAAATGCGGAGTCTCGTGGCATAAAAGTGATTATCGCAGCAGCTGGTATGGCAGCAGCATTGCCAGGTGTGATCGCAGCACAGACATCTGTTCCAGTAATTGGTGTTCCAATCGCGTCTACACTTGAGGGTATGGACGCTCTTCTTTCTATCGTCCAGATGCCTCCAGGAATTCCAGTGGCGACAGTCGGCATCAATGGTGCCATGAACGCAGGTATCCTTGCGGCACAGATGATCGCGTTGAGCGACAAGGCAGTGGCTGAAAAGGTCAAGGCCCACAAAGCTGGATTGAAGAATAAAATTGTGAAGGCTAACGAAGAGTTGGCAAAAGTGCAATTCAAATTCAAAACAAATTAATCGCCCACATGTAGAGACGCACGGTCGTACGTCTCTGATGAAATAAATCGTGCGTCTCCGATGAGATAAATCGTGCGTCTCTGATGACATGACATGTTTCTCTGAACAGGATCAAAACGTTCGTGTTTACATACATTCTGTGTGAGACAAGATTAATGAACAATAAAGAATTTAAGATTTTTTAGATATGGCAATTTTAGACAGTATTATTGCTCGCGCTAAGCAGAATAAGCAGCGCATCGTTCTTCCTGAAGGTACAGAAGAGCGTACTTTGAAGGCTGCCGACCAAATTTTGGCAGAGGGTATTGCAAACATCATCTTGCTAGGCAACCCTAATGAGATCAACAAGTTGGCTTCTGAGTTCGGTCTTAAGAACATCTCAAAGGCAACTATCATCGACCCAGAAAATAACCCAAACAGCCAGAAATACATCGACCTGTTGCTTCAACTTCGTCAACGCAAAGGATTACAACCTGAACAGGCTGTAGAGCTTGTTAAGGATCCTCTATATTTGGCTTGTCTTCTTGTCAAGGCTGGTGACGCTGATGGTGAGGTGGCTGGTGCAAAGAATTACACTGGCAACGTGCTTCGTCCAGCATTCCAGATCATCAAGACTCGTCAGGGTGCTAAATGTGTGAGCGGTGCTTTCCTTATGATTTTCAAGGATAAGACTTACGGTCACGATGGTATGTTGCTATTCGCCGACTGCGCTGCCACTCCAGTACCAACAGCAGAGGAGCTTGGTAGTATCGCTGTTGTCAGCGCAGGCACTGCTAAATCAATCTTCGGTTTCGACGACCCTAAGGTGGCTATCATGAGCTTCTCTACTAAGGGTTCCGCAAAGCATGAGACTGTAGACAAGGTAATTGAGGCTGGTAATTTCGCAAAACAATATGCTCCAGACTTGAAGATCGACGCTGAGCTTCAGGCAGACGCTGCTCTTGTTCCTAGCGTTGCTAAGAGCAAGGCTCCAGGCAGCGAAGTTGCAGGTCAGGCTAACGTATTGGTTTTCCCTTCTCTTGAGGCAGGAAACATCGGTTACAAACTTGTTCAGCGTCTTGCTGGTGCTGAGGCACTCGGACCAATTCTTCAGGGTCTTGCCGCTCCAGTCAACGACCTTTCTCGTGGTTGCTCGGTAGAGGACGTAGTTAAAATGATTGCAATTACAGCAAACCAAGCAATTGCTGCAAAACAATAATAATCTAATGTTGCAGGCGTACCAACGTCTGCAACATTTCATATATAACTAAAAATTCATGAAAATATTAGTACTAAACTGCGGTAGTTCATCAATCAAGTACAAATTGATAGACATGCCAAAGAACGACACATTGGCGTCGGGAGGAGTTGAAAAAATCGGCTTGAAAGATTCTTTCTTGAAGTACAAGACTCCATCAGGTGAGAAAAAACAAATTGATTGCGAAATCCCAGAGCACACAGCTGGAATCGAATTGATTCTTAAGGTTCTTCAATCAAAGGAAGACGGTGCTATCAAGAGTCTATCTGAAATCGAAGCTGTAGGTCATCGTGTTGTACACGGAGGTGAGAAATTCAACAAATCTGTACTAATTAATAAGGAGGTTATCGAAAACATCAAGGAGTGTGCTCCTCTTGCACCTCTTCACAACCCTGCCAACCTAAAGGGTATCGAGGCAATCACACATGAATTGCCAAGCGTTCCTCAGGTTGCGGTGTTCGATACTGCATTCCATCAGACTATGCCATCTAAGGCATATATGTATGCTCTTCCTTATGAGTATTATAAGAAAGATGGCGTCCGCAGATATGGATTCCACGGAACAAGCCACAGATATGTGTCTGCCCGCACTTTGGAAATCCTTGGAATGAAGCCAGAAGGCACAAAAATGATTACTTGCCACATCGGTAACGGTGGTTCTATCTCCGCAATCAAGGACGGCAAAAGCATCGACACATCAATGGGATTGACTCCGCTTGAGGGTCTTGTGATGGGTACTCGTTGCGGTGACATCGACACAGGAGCCATCACATACTTGATGGACCGTGAGAAACTTGACATCAAGGCAATCAACAATATCCTTAATAAGGAGAGTGGATTGAAGGGAGTGTCTGGTATTTCTCAGGATATGCGCGACGTAGAGGCTGGCATCAAAGACGGCAACGAGCGTGCTACTCTTGCAAGAGATATGTTTGTCTACCGTGTTCGCAAGTTCATCGGTTCATACACTGCTGTTCTTGGTGGTCTTGACATTTTGGTCTTCACTGGTGGAATCGGAGAAAACCAAAGATCAATCCGTCAGCTATGCTGCGAGGATTTCGGTTATCTAGGAATAGAGATCGACGAAGCTGCCAACAACGCCGCTTCTGGTGTGGAGAAGATCATCTCAACTCCATCATCAAAGGTAAAGGTTCTTGTGGTCCCTACAGATGAGGAGTATATGATCGCAAAAGACACTCTTGAACTTGTAAAATAAGACGCACGTAGAGACGTAATGTAATTGCGTCTTTCAAATCATACAAACAGACGTTGCAAATGATGCGGCGTCTGTTTTTTATTGCCATTTTTCCGTATCTTCAAACTTTTTATATACAAATGCTAAAAGAGGAAACAGAAAACGCACCTCTACAAATACAACTCATTCGTCGGTGCTGGAAAACATGTCATGAATGACACTGAAAACAGCCCAACGCTAAAAACAAAAGAAAACACATGCCGTTTTCTGCGGTTTATGTTTTCTCTGTTAAGAGTTTTCAAAAACAAACTTGTCTGTGGTTTTCCAAGCATCAAATTGCTGTTTTCTGTTTAAAATAAATAATGAATAGGTATCCCGTTCTTGTTTGCAAAAGCGTCATCACCGATATCAAAAAGTAGACGCCGCAAATGATGCAGCGTCTTCTTTTAAAGAAAAAGTTTCCTCATATTATTCCTGACTTGTCGCTATGCTACAACACCATATTCGTAAATACAGTCACTAGCAAGATCAATTTCTTCATTCCAAAAAAGACACGTGCGACTGGGATCTAACTGGACTTGCTTAAATAAGCCACAAACATCCAACAGGGGACGAAATGAAGGTAACGTCCTTATGTCATCCATAACGTCATACATGACTTTATATCCATCATCAAACTCTGCATAGAGCATATAATTGTCAAGAGCTTGATAGTTCTTAATTCTTGGAATCATAATTTTCTTCCTTCAACGTTTGTTCATAATACCACGAATCATGACCTTCACCAATCTTCAACACTCTTTCTATCAGCTCTGCATATTCATCATCCATCAACACAAGTTCTTTCAGCAAAGGTATCAAACCCTTCCCGTCTTCTCCTTCATAAAAGAATAGTGAATTGCTGATTCTCGCGCGTTGGCTTGCACGCGGTTCACGGCTAAAACCGTCTCTGTGACACTTCTTTCCCGTCTGACTAATCTCTGTATCCAGACACTCAAAGATCGGGTCTGGTTCCACGTCTACCGCATCATACATCGCCACAACCTCTTCTTCCGGAATCGAGAACATCCTCTCATAGCGAAAACTTGTCTTAGCCCCACGTCTACCTATCTCCTTTGCAAACATTCGGGGATGAAGAGAATCTTTGGGATTTGCCAAAACAGCAAAAAAGAGATTTTGGAGGATTGCGTTATAGTAAGAGCAATCCTGCACATCATAGGGCTTGAAATTCTTCAGAATTTTGTCGAGAAACTCGATGTCGAAGATCTCCGTCGGCACTTTGCCATGTTGCATCAGCCGTCTGACTTTGACCATTCTGACCAACAACAACCTCACAAGAAAAATCATCTCTTTTCTCTCCACATGATCTTTTTCTTGCACTGTCGCCACTGTGTAGCGCGAATCAACTAAACTTGGGAACTGGAACACTACCCTTCCCCTCTCGATTGCGGCAAGGATATTCTCAAATCCTGCCATAGTTTCATTTATCATATTTTTGTACTTTAAATCCATATTTATCCATCCGATAACGGGCAGGTTTTCAAACCTGCCCCTATGGAATGTTTTCTGTTATGGCTAATCAGCCACAATACAACGTTATTTCTTAGAACGTCCAGTAATTCTGTCGATCAACTCCTGTTGTTCTCTCTTCTTTCTCTCCTCTTCTGTCTCCTCATGTGGAGCCTCTGGAGCTGCTGACTGTTCTTCTGGAGCTACCTCTTCCTCTTGCTTTTTCCTCTTTGAACGACGGCTCTCTTTGGGCTCTTCCGGTTCATCCACGGCTGCAGGTGTTTCCTCCACTTGCTGTTGAGGTTTCGACTTACGGCCAGTGATTCGTTCGATCAACTCCTGCTGTTCTCGCTTCTTTCTCTCCTCTTCTGTTTCCTCACGTGGGGCTGGAGATGTTGCAGGAGCAGCTTCTACAGGAGTCGGCTCCTCTTTCTTCTTCTTTGAACGACGGCTCTCTTTTGGCTCTTCTGGCTCACTCACAGCTGCAGGTGTTTCCTCCACTTGCTGTTGAGGTTTCGACTTACGACCTGTGATTCGTTCGATCAACTCCTGCTGTTCTCTCTTCTTTTTCTCCTCTTCTGTTTCCTCATGTGGAGTCGCAGGTGTTACAGGAGCTGCTTCTACAGGAGTCTGCTCCTCTTTCTTTTTCTTTGAACGACGATTCTCCTGAGGTTCAGCAGTATCTGCATTCTCACTTATAGGAGCAGAAGTTTCCTCAGGAGCTGCCTCTTCTTTCTTTCTTCTAGAACGTTTTTTCTCCTTTGGTTCTGTTTGCTCCTCCTGTTCGATTTGCTCGGTCTGTTCCACCTGTGGTTCTGGCTGTTCTTCATTTGTGGCGGCAGTCTGAGGTTCATCAGGAGTTTTCTCCTCCTGTTTAGCCTTTGAAGTACGACCGGTGATTCTGTCGATCAGAGCCTGGCGTTCCTCTTCCTCCTTGCGACGTTGGATTTCTTCCTCAGTCAACGCATTGTCTATAGATGGTTCCTCATCTTTTCTTCTTCTTGAACGTTTCTTTTCCTTAGGCTCAGTACCCTCATCGACTCCCGATGATTTTTTATCAGGATCGGCGGAATCCTTCTTCTTAAAGAAACGTCTCACGCCCTTCGTTTCAGACTGTTCCTCCTCACTTATTACAGCCGCTGAATCTGCAGTAGCCACACCGTCTGTCTGCTTCTTCTTACGACCAGTGATTCTATCAATCAAAGCCTGACGCTCAGCTTGTTTCTGCAGGCTGTCGAGCACGACAGACGAAGCCTCCGCAGCAGTACGTAATTTTTCCAAAGAATCCGTCATCTTCACCATATCCTCATCCACAGTATCCTCCATAGCCAACAATATAGAGTCCCATGGAGCGGCATCAAGCTCCTCTATCACCTTACGTCTGTTGCGAGTATAGAATTTAATATGTCCGAGTGGCTTATTGTCTGGAGCCGACGGCAGATACTTGGCACGGATCTTCTTTTGACGACGTTTTTTGTAATAGATTTTTATTTCTCCCGTCGCAAGATATTCAAGATTAAGTTCTGTCATCACCGAGTCGACGAGGGTGTCGATAGCTGAATATTGAGGCAAAAGAACCATTACAGAATCTACGACATCATTAAGCAACACTCGTCTGTATTGGGTATTGCCGACCAGATCCATGATCTTCTTTGCGATCACTCTGCCTGTATCCACACGGTCGTAGAATCGCTTCTTATAGAAGTAGCGCTGATGCCAGTAATACATGAAGAAATCGTAGTCGTAGATAAATTTGAATTTACCTCGATCATAGTGGACCTCATTCAGATAGCGACATTTTGGAATCTTGATTTTTGCAACGATCTCTTCACCTTTTCCTTCCTTCTGAGCCTTTTCCGCCTCTTTCAACTCCTCCATATTTCGCATTTCCTCCTCAAGTTCAGCCAACTGCTGAGCAAGAAGAGTACTGTCGAGAGCGGCATACTCCTTTAGCATCTCGACATCAATATCCTCCGCCAAAGAATCCAAATTAAGCGAGTCTGGGATAGATTCATCCGCGACAGATGTTGTGTCATTCTGTTGTGTCGAGTCTTTAGCGGCCAAAGCAGCAGCTGCAGCCTCTCGTTTTTTCCTGATGATAGCCTCGATAGTTTTGCGAGTCTGCAATTCTTTCTCGTCAATAGGTTCCTCAATAGTAGGTTCTGGCTCAAGTTCACCATTGAGCATCTCATCCTTGAGGATTACGACCGGAAGTTTTTTTCTTCTTCCGTTTTTATTGGCAAATTCAATAGCTGCGCTATCTCCCGCAGCGACAAGTTCAGCAAGTTCAAACAAGTCAGCGTTGGCCTCTTCCTCCTCTTCAAGTTTTTCAAGGCGTTTTCTCTCCTTTTCCTCAGCTCTTTTTTGGGCTTTTCTGACTTTATTCTTGCCCTTCATGATTCTTTCCGCCTCTTTTCTGGCTCTTTCAATTGCTTCTTGCTGCTGTTTCTCAATCAAGGCCTGTTTTTCTTCCTCCTTAAGTTTTTCATTTTCCTGAATCTTACGGAGTTCTTCAGCCTCTCTACGCTTAGCCATCTGCTCAGCATGTATCAGACGTTTTTCGGCAAGTTCCTCACGTCTAGCAGCTTCTGCCTCTCGTTTTGCGGCACGGGCTCTCATCTCCTCTTCACGGCGTTCGCGTTCACGTTCACGGGCTTGGGCTTTTCTCTCAAGCTCTTTAGCCTTCATCTCACGTTTTTTCTTGGCTTTTTCCATACGGAGTTGCTGCTTTTTTGCACGTTCCTTAGCCTCACGTTCACGTTGAGCCCTTTTGATTTCCTGAGTACGTTTCATCTGCTCAGCACGTTGCTCAGCAGCTTTCTGTTTGGCAGCCATAACAGCCTGACGATGAGCGGCCTCCTGCTCCTTTTCCTTCTGTTTAGCCTCTAAAGCTTTTTGACGTGCGGCAGCTTTAGCCTCAGCCTCCTGACGTTTTCTGGCCTGCCAATTCTCTCGTTGCTTTTGTTTCTTTTCTAATTCTTTTTGACGGAGTCTTTCTCTCTCCGCTTTCTGTCTTGCTATCTTCTCCGCTGCAGCCTGTTTCTGACGGGCAGTACGTTCTGCTTCACGTTCACGTGCTAAACGTTGGCGTTCTGCGACAGCTTCCGCACGACGTTTCTGCTCTTCACGTATTTGTTGCTGACGGATTTCTCTTTCCGCACGAAGTCGTTCTGCTTCAGACGCATACACGGGTCCTGCCTCTTCAGCCTCTTTCTTTTTTTCCTCTGCCTCACGAAGTTCACGGGCACGCTGGATGCTTTTCATCTGTTCCCTGCGTCGTGCCTCCTCCTGAAGATGTCTTTTCTGAATTTCTGCCTTTTTCTTCTCTTCCTCTATACGTTCAGCCTCTTTTTTCTCTTTTTCCTCTCTTTCTTCCCTCAACCGACGCTCTTCAGCCTCTCTTCTCTTTCTCTCTTTACGTGATAGTCGCCTCTCTTTTGGAGCCTTCTCTTCACTATTTTCCGCCTCATTCTCAACAGTTTGCACATCAACATCTTGGGCATTCACCAGTTGTGGCAGACACCCAATGCTAAACAGCACAAACAATATGAGTATTATTTTTTTCAAAATTATCCTTCTATTTTTCTATGATATCAAGCACACAAACTTCATGCAAGTTATCACTAAACTGCAAATATAAAAAAAATCACATAAATTTCTTAAATATATGAAGAATTAATATGTTTTGTGTTTACATCATACTGCACTGCGTATCAAAATAAAAGCCGTCCAACGAAGACTCGTTGAACGGCAATTCTTGCTTATAGGAAAAGATTACCCTTTAATTCGCATTTTGATTATGTCTGAACATCATGTTCTTCTTAAAGAATGGAATGTGGTTTCTTTGATCAAGAAGCTGCTTTTGCTCTTCTACAGATAGTTTGTCGAAATTAGCCCACTTCTCTTCCATCTCTGCCTTCTTGGCTTTTCTCTCTGCCTCACGAGCATCAATTTCAGCCTTTCTTTCAGCGATCAAAGCTTTTTGTTCCTCGACAGAAAGACTGTCGAAATTCATCCATTTTGCCATCTTCTCAGCCATCTCTGGATTCATCTGATGATGACGTGGTCCTCCACGATGTCCTTCTCCACGGCGTGGTCCGAACTCACCATCCTCGTGTCCGTGGTGACGTGGTCTGTCTCCTCTGTCACATGGCTTGTCACACTTCTGCTCACACTTAGCCCCTTCCTGATTACATTTACAATTGCAGTTACAACAAGATGTCGCAAACAGCATGCTTACTACAGCTACAATAGAAAATACCTTTTTCATATCTGAGTTTTTTGGTATAAAAAATTAATTGCAATTCTAATGAAAAAAATCAAAGAATAAAGCGAATAAGTCCAAATTTTAAACTTTTTTATGATTTTTTCATATCTTTGTATAAATCCATAAAGAAAATGGAAATTTTACACTCATCAATGTAGTTATGTCTGGTTAACTTATGTCGCTAATCTTTATGGTATTGCGACAAACGCAGAAACGAAGATATTCCACACTTCGCTTTCCTGCCATTGGTAAAAGCAGAATTTTTATTTCCATTTATATTACAATTGGACTTTGGATTTTATGTTGAATCAAATTTGAGAAGATTATGGAACAACTTTATACATCATTTTCAGAAAAGCTTGATCAGTTGATGCTCAGCCAGGAATTAATGGACGATCTTCCCCGCATTTATATTCCTTTGGCAAATATCATCAATGTCGGATTTGGTTCACGTATGCAGGTGATTGGCGTGAATGGAGCACAAGGAGCGGGGAAAAGCACATTCTGCCAACTTCTCAAATTGGTGTTGGAAGAAAAATTCGGCAAAAAAGTAGCTTCATGGAGTATCGACGACTTATATCTAAGCAGAAAAGAACGTAAGAGACTTTCAGAAGAGGTCCACCCTCTGCTGATGACACGCGGTGTGCCGGGCACTCACGATGTGAAATTGGGTCTTGAGATCATCAATTCACTACGCAACGCTGACAAAAACACAGTGACAATGATTCCTCGATTCAACAAAGCCATTGATGATGTATACCCAAAATCTGAGTGGACTAAATTCGTCGGCAAACCAGATGTGGTCCTGATTGACGGATGGTGTATAGACGCCACAGCTCAAGAAGATTCAGAGCTAATAACTCCAGTCAACGAATTGGAAGCGACTGAAGACAAAGACTGTGTATGGCGCCGCTACGTCAACGACCAATTGAAGACTACATACAAAGATCTTTTCGACACTATCAATTTCCTTGTGATGCTACAGATTCCTTCCTACGACAAAGTGTTTGAGTGGAGAAATCTTCAGGAAGAAAAACTGAGAATCAAAAACCAAGGAAAAGAGGCAACCCATATAATGACTCCAGACCAGGTGCGACGCTTCATCGCCCACTACGAAAGAATAACACGCCACATTCTTGCAGAGATGCCGGAACGTGCGGACATGCTTTTCAAGGTAAACGACAATCATAGACTTTATATTTAAGATTCCAAATCGAAATGTTGAAGCAGAGCGTGTCGGTTGTGATACCGATGATTAACGAAGACAAAAGCATTGAAAAGGTGATAGACAACGTCATCTCTTCATTGGAAAACTCGTCTCTGGTTCAAGAAAAAGAGGTGATTGTCGTTGGCAGGGATGCTTTAAGCAAACAGACTGAAGAATTACGTGCGAATTACCATAATATTCAACTGTTCATTGCCAATTCGCACGCTTCTTTCCCTGAAGTTGCAAACAAGGGGTTGTTCAAAGCTTCGGGCGACATAATTGTGCTTTTGACAGAGGACACGCTCCTGCCAACAGACTATTTCGATGTCGTAATTCCACAATTTGAAAAGAACAATATGTTCGCGGCAGGAGTCGTCGCAAGATATCCCGCGACTGGAGAATCAACAAATTGTTATGTCCCGATTCTAACCCCTCGCCACGTCAACTATAAGATAGGAGAAGCGACATCATCATGCTACACATTGACATTCGACCGCAGTAACGTCGCTCTATCAAGAGAAAAGCTCCTTCAACTTGGAGGATTCAATCTACTGTTTGCTCCAGACTGTAGCGGAGATATCGACTTGTTTTTACGTGGATGGTTACGTTGCTGGAAATCATATTTCTTAACAAACACACATTGCGACCTGCTCAAACCTGCAACCAGTCCACTTTTAAGGGGAGAGACAACAAAATCACAAACAGAGAAAGAATATAACGACGTCCTTCTCCGACGTCTTTTTCTTCCACGCAAACAACAAGCACTGCTATTCATACACAATCTGTTGCTGTTCATAATGTCGTTGATTCTGCCACTTGACATTTTCAAGCCAACAAGAATGGCAGGATTCAAATTCATCAACAATTTCAAGAAAATACTCTCGTCGAAAAGATGGAGATATTCTTCATTCGACATTGATTTGCAGATGCTAAAACAGAGATATTTCTAGTATTGTCAATTTAACAACACTTATTTCGCATTATTAAAAAATTTCCCTATTTTTAGGAAAAATTTGAACATTAAATTTAAGGGCCATGAAGAGAGAAATGAAAAACTTAGGAATTTGCGGCATACTGGCATTGTCCCTTTTGACCGGTTGTTCGGGAGGTGCGCAGCGAGTAGAAGCCGTAGACATTGATGTACCTCAGATTTTCGGAATGAAATCTGAGTTTGTTCCTGCAGGTGGTGAGGCTGTAATCTATGGTTCAAGTCTTACTGATGCCAAAGTATACTTCGAAACACAATTCTATAACGATTCCGTTCAGGCGGAAGTTATTTCCTCGCAAGACGACAAGATCGTAGTGAGAGTGCCAGACAAAGCATGGACAGGAAAGATAAAAGTGAGAAACCTTGCGGGCGTTACTTCATCTAATTTTCTATTCAGAGATGAGCGTAACATCATCATTGATTTCGACACACACCATCAGACATGGGGTGGAATCGTTCCTTTTGACCAGGACGGAAACCTAGTTCAGGGTCAAATAGAAAACGACTCTATCCTGCCTTATAGTGGAAAACTCATTGAAGGATGCTCAGGAAAATTTGGTTTGTTTCACGGAACATACCCAGCCAAACACCCCTACATTTACATGAACGACCTATGGTTCCAATATATGCACGGAGCTGACGAAGGTGGACGTGGAGCTGTATCGATCGCAGGTTTGCCTTTCTACGAACAAAAATTAGAGGATTTGGTGCTAAAATTTGAGTGCAATATCCCTAAAGAAGCAGCTTATAAAGGCATCGCGACGGAATTTATCGCAGGTTACGCATCAGCCGAACCAGACAAGATCGGACGTACAATCTCGCCAATCTGTCGTTGGGAGCCATACAAAACCGACAAAAACTACTTTATAGCCGGACAAAACGGAGGCAAAGATTTGTCGAACGGATTCTACACAGATGGTTGGGAGACAATTACAATTCCGCTGACTGCGTTCAAATACGTCTACAACCAAGACCAGCCGAAAGAGGATTTGAAACTTGATTTGGCCAAGGCAGTCAACTTCTCTGTTATAGTGTTTGGAAAACCTGAGACAGACGTAAATGTGATGATCGCATTCGACAACTTCCGTATTGTGCCAAAATCAGAGTGATTATTTAGACAACAAATCAATAAATGATTTTAAGGCCTGTAAGCATAAACTTACAGGTCTTTTTTTGTCAACACCAATACTAGAATTACTTTATTTTTCCGAAACAGATGTGTTTTGGCAGTATACGCAACAGACTCTCACAAATATCCACGACATTTTTGCATCTTCATATAAGTTTATATATTTGTACCAAGAATTACATTTTCATCTTAGTTAAGCAATGTTTTTCAAGACAGTATAGGCAACAAATAAAACGTCACACATGAGAAAAATAAACTTTATTTGTCTTTTTACACTTGTCCTTTTCATAATATCCAGTCATCAAGGGTTCGGACAACAGGCTCCACAACCAATAGCTCATGCACTTGGTTCAATTGACGGCAATGTATATACAAATAGCAGAGAGGCGATGATCAGCTCTATTGCAAAAGGATATAAGTATCTGGAGGTAGATATTGATTCTACCTCTGACGGCATTTATATTGCCACACACGATTGGGGACACTTCAATACGATAACCAACCATAGTGAACTAAAAGACAAAAAAGTAACATTTGATGAATTCAAAAAAAGAAAAATATACAACGCATATACTCCAATTACCATCCAAGAGGTGATAGACACATTGAAGAATCATCCAGACATTTCAATCATGACTGACAAAATCTCAGATCCTGACATCATCGACAGCCTCTTTGGCGATATCAAAGATAGAGTATACGTTGAATGTTTTTCCGAAGATGATTATTTTGAACTAAAAAAAAGAGGCTATCACGTCATGTTTTCCACATACACAGCAGAAGGAACGTCCATCTACATCATCAAAAATTTGTTGAAAAGCAATGGAAGAATTGACTTTATAACGACAAGCACAGATCAAAACTTCAATGAATTAAGGAAACTGAAATGTATGATGCCGCTTCAAATATCAATGTTCACTATCAACTCAAAAGAAGTGTTTGAGGAGCATATGGATGAAATTGAATTCTTCTATTCAGATTTCTTTGATCCTTCAACCGGAACTTTTAACAACCCGAAAAAATGAAAAGACTAATCATCATATCCGCAATCGTAAATATTCTGTGTTTTTCTTCTTACAGCAACAGCTGGAAAGGAGTAGGCACAGAAGATGATCCATATCTTATCTCTACATCTCAACATCTTGTTGAATTAGCGGAAGAAGTAAATAATGGGACTGATTTTCATGACGAATTCTTTAGCCTCACAAATGATATTGATTTATCTGATGTTTGTGGAAACTCATTAGGTAATTGGGCTCCAATAGGATCTGTAAACAACTATTTCGACGGTACTTTTCTTGGCAATAATCACACTATATCCAATTTATACATCAACGCAAGTGGCAACAACACTTACTACGGATTGTTTGGACATGTCGGGGAAGGTGGTGCCATATACGACCTCACCATTAATAACGGATCAATCTACTCAACATTTTGGAGTGGCGGAATAGCTGCATCCAACAGCGGATTAATTTCAAATTGTAAAAACATCAATTGTAACGTCGACAGCTGGCACTACTCCGGAGGTATTTGTGGAGCCAATTTCAACACCATAACAAACTGCACCAATCAAGCTGAAGTGTATAGCTCTCTCTGCAGCGGAGGAATCTGTGCCTACAACTATGGATCTATTTCAAACTGCACAAATAAAAACAGCATAACCGCAAACGAAGGTTGCGGTGGAATCTGCGGATACAACGGAGGTTTTGCGGATATTTCAAACTGCTATAATGTAAGAATCGGGTTCATAGACAACTGCAGTAACTATTCCTCAATCCTAGGGAAAGAAAAAATTGGAGGAATAGCAGGAAGGAACGACGGTTTTATCGTGAATGCGACAAATAATGGTGAAATTAACGGAGACCAACAAATAGGGGGCATTGCAGGAACCAATGGTGGATTCGACGGTGTCACTGGCAATATTTCAAACTCATTTAATATCGGCAATGTATTAGGCAAAAACACGTCGACAGGAGGCATTGTTGGCTATGGCAACCAAGCGAGTGAAATCCTCAACGTCTACACAACAGACAATATTCATTGCGTAAGCTCATCTATAACAGATTATATTGGAGAAGAGAATGGGCTTAAAGACAACTGTTTTACCATTAATCAACACAGTGATTCTACAGTGCTTAATTTCATAGTCGATCAGCTGAATCAATGGATTGACTTACAATCAAATCCCGATTCTTATTTCGGATGGGAAATCAAAGATGATTATATTGTCACAAAAGAAAATTCTGATTCACATGGTTCAACAACCAAAACAAAGCCATATAAAAACAAAAATGAAATAAAGATTTTCTACGGCAAAGGCAATTTATACATTTTTTCTCCTACAAAACAAACCATCAACGTTTATTCAGTTACCGGGAAAGCTATTCGCTCTGTTGATCTTTCAGCCAACGCTATGGCAAGAATCCAGATTGAGAGAGGCGTGTATATTGTCAACGGACAGAAAGTGGTGGTTTTCTGACACTTATCTTCTATATTCCTTGCATATTTAAACAAGAAAATTAAATTTGCAAAAAATACAAATACAACCGCATCTATGAAAATAAAGATCGACACGGATGAATTGGTGAAAAAAGAGGTGATCTCGCAGCAAACAGCCGATGAAATCATCCAATACTATGATTCATCAAAGAACACATCTACCGGCAAATATGCGTTGAGCGTCGTCGCTGCCATATTCGTTATGACAGGAGTAGCTATCCTGATAGCTGATTCTTGGGATGACGTCGGGACAAACGCTCGTATTCTATTCAGTTTGCTTCCTATCATTGCTGGGTCTTTGGCATGCTACACTGTAGAGACAAAGCTATCCGGCAAAAAAGTCTTTACAGAAAGTGTCGCAATATTGCAAGGAGCCGCAATATTCACCACCTTCTCCATGTTGAAATATGATGTATTCAATCTAGAGCTTGATAAACTTGTTTTCGTCATCTTTGCAACTTTAGTATGTTTCCCTTTCGTCATCTTTTTCAAGGCGACAATAGCTGCGACATTGCTGATAGTAATAGCCTCCATAACTCTTTTGCTTGACTGTGATCAAAATGTCGTCAATTGCGGTTTAAGTTGCTTGGTGTTTATAATGAATGCGTTGTTCTTCTACAACACATATCTGATAGCTAAAGAACGTTTGTTTTTGAATGTCCGTCTCTTCATATCCACATTCGTAATTATTGCCTTCTTTTTTCACCTGGAAAACATATTTTTCGTTGAAAACAGTTCACTTGTCTATTTCATTCTTGCACTCATCGCTCCATGCTACACTTTCTCATTCCTGATCTGGAACAAAGAAAAACAATGGTTGGAGACAGACACCAAATGGCTGGAATTAGGATCGTTCCTGGCGACTTTTATCACATTGACAGTTGGCGTAGCGATGCATCATTATTCTTCTACAGACACAATCGGTTGGGCGATTATTATTCCATTCGCCGCGCCTCTGCTTCTGCTTTGGTTTATCCAAAAGAAAAACAGCATCAAAATAGAGTTTAGACAATATTTCTCTCTGTTGGCAGCCATCGTCGTCGCCATAACGACTCCTATATTGGAAGATCACACATCAAATATCTATGTCGTTCTGCTACTTGCCTTTTTGACCTACCACACCTACCAATGGAGAAAAAACTATAACGTCATATTCTTCAATATCGCTATGTTTTGCTGGATTATCGCCATCTGCAACATATCCGATGTAAACGACCTTGGCAGAGCGGGAGTGGCTGTAAGCATTTTCGTATGTGGAATCATTCTGTTGGCTCTCAACTATTACCTAATCAAAAAAAAGAAAGACCATGAACTTCAAAATAAATAGGAAAAATTACTTGCTAGGAATCATCACACTCCTTTTCATAGTCGCTATTGGTCTGATTGCTTGGCTGAAAGGAGCCAATGCAATACACAAAGATATAAGACTAAGAATCGACACATTAGATATGGACCGTTCTACTTATGATGGAGGCTTTGTACTCACCCTTAAAGACTCCATGCTGTATTCCACCCAGGGCGAATATCTCGTATTTGAAGAGACCAAAGATGGCTATCATGTACCGTCGTCTATCAATTATATTCCTAGCTTTATTCATCCAAGTGCCGCATGTATATCCAGATATCATTGGAAGTTTTATAATAGTGACACTGGCAATGTCAGCATCAACAACATAATGAAACGTTCTTCAATAAGTGTAGATCCCGATATGAAATTTGTCTACAGACAAATCATAAAAAAAGCACAAGCAAGGGGAGCCTCGTTCGTTGCTCTAATGCCATCTTATACCGACTCAAAATACATTTTAAAAGGTGAAGAATACTACTCGCCAGGAGACTTTACTGACATTGAGATAAACGGACAATTACTGTCTGAATTGGCACAAAAGGTGACGACGGAAGAGCCAGAAGAGATCGTGGATTCATTGATGAACGGCATCTACAATGAATTATCGCAATATTGTGCAAGAGAACATTGCAACGTAGGCAACAACTATGCCGCTATTGTAAGCAACGCTATAAATTCAGAAAATGCAAACGCACTTGAATATCTCTTTTCTGAGAAAAAGAACAAGGCAAAAAAGTGCATCAAGAATTGGCTGGAGAATCACACAGAACAGATCAGACAATTGGCAAAAGAGTGTCCGGAGGTATACAACGCCACCCACCAACTTTCAGATTCCTATCATTGGGTAAACAAGCAAAACTATGCCAAACTTGACTCATTGTTTTCGTCAAGCAACTACAACCATTGGAATACTGAGATAATGGTCTCGGCAACAGTAGAAGAGGTAGTGGCAACAACAATAGAAAAAGCGATGGTGCCTGATACCGTTTTATATAGATCCGATGAAGTGAATGAAGTCCTTAATTTAATTGGACACGACGGAAATGGGAAAGACTTAAACCGTCTTTTTTTCAATATAGAGTTTTGGAGTCATATTTGGGAAGAAGGAGAGGCAGAGTGGACTAATAAATGGATGAAGAAGATAATGGAATAAATATCTTTTTCAGAAAGCAGAATTTGCCTGCCATAAAACGATTTTACTATGATAAAAAAGACAATTTCAATCGTAACATTGCTCTGCATTCTAGTAGGCTGCAATGCCCAAAAATCTGCAAAAAACATCGAAGAGAACGAGGTTGCAAAAACAGATCAAGAAACCGTGGACACCTTCACAACTTCTGAAGGCACATCCATAAAAATGTACTGCATCAAACACGGATCAGTCAGGATGCAAATCGAGCAAAGCGAAGAGAAATGGATATACGTGGATCCAGTCACCAACGCTATACAACCAGCCACTGATTTCACGACCCTGCCCAAAGCTGATTATATATTCGTCACTCATGAACATTTCGACCATCTCGATTCTATGGCTATCCGTCAACTTACTAAAGAAGGGACTGCACTTATCACCAATCCTCGCAGCAGCGAAATATTGGGTGGCAAAGGCGACGTGATGAAGAATGGCGACGTGATACTCTTGTGGCTAGGGAAAGGATTTTCTGGGACGTGGAGAGTCAACGCCGTCCCTGCCTACAACACCTCACCAGACAAACAGCAGTTTCATCCCAAAGGTCGAGACAACGGCTATGTGCTTACAATTGACGATTTTCGTATTTATATAGCAGGCGATACAGAGGATATCGAGGAGATGAAGGATATTAAGGATATCGACGTCGCTTTTTTGCCATGCAACCTCCCCTACACTATGTCTCCTGAACAATTGGCAAAAGCGGCAAAGATGGTTAATCCTAAAGTCCTTTTCCCTTACCACTACGGACAGACAGATATCCAAAAAGTGGTGAAGCTTTTGGAAGGAAGCGGTATTGACGTAAGGATCAGGCAATATCAATAATGAAGATTGTTAAGGGCGGAACGCCCTAACCCATTCTTTCTAGTGCGAGCCGAAGGCGAGCACATTTAGAATAAACACAGAGAGACTCAGAGTTTTAAGAGAAAGGGAATGAAATGAACGTAAAAGTTTCTCATAAAAAATGAACAGAATCTTATATATATTGTTTTTTCTACTATTGGGCTTCTTTTCCGTACATGCCAATGTCGAACCTGGAGAATATGGTCTGATCGTAACTCCATTGTCTGACGTCGACACAATATACGAAGATTTCAATCTATTCTATGAAGACTCTATATATTCAAAACAGGAAAATACGGCAGAATATCCAGACGGAAGAAAAGGTCTGATGAGATATTTCAAGGAAAACCTTAAATACCCCGCACCTTGTTTTGAAGCCGGAGTACAAGGAAAAGTCATAGTGAAATTCACCGTCACCAAAGAAGGAAATATAAAAGATATCAAGCTCATAAGAGGTGTTTACGAGAGACTAGAAAATGAAGTCATTCGTGTCATAAAAAACATGAAGGAATGGATCCCTGGAGAAGCCAATCAGGAATTTACTCTGTCTGTCCTTTTTAAAATACCTGATTTTGATGAAAAAGGAGTCTGTTTGTTAGTCACCACTTCCGCCAGTTATTATTATAAAGAAGTAGATAAAATCATATACAAAAATCTTAAATACCCCAAAAAAGCAAAAAAAGACAAAATAGAAGGCACATGTCGTTTTAAATTTATTCTGGAAAGTGACGGCAAAATAAAGGATGTAGAAATTATAGATTCTGTTTCCCCAGAAATAGACCAAGAAGCAATTCGTTTGATCAAGTTGACGGAAGGGCAATGGATTCCAAGTAAGTATAATGGAGAAAATGTACGTTCGTATGTCAGATACTATGTGAATTTTAAATTAAATTACAAATACAAAAGATCATCAGAAAGGAAAAGATCGGCTTACCACGTCGCTGCTTCATCATAGGGACCGCATACAAAATAACTGTAGGGGCATTCCTACCTTAAATCAACGTGAATTCGATGAAATAAAAATATGATAGTTGAAGTGTCATAAATGAGGATTGTTAAGGGTCCATGTTTAATAAATGTTGGTCCTAACCCCAACCTCTCTTCCGCGAGTCCAAAGGACGAGCGGTAAAAATGCGTTCATTGTGCTTCTATTAAATTGTGCTCGCCTTCGGCTCGCACTTTGGAAGGGGACAAGGGCGTTCCGCCCTTTGGAATCCTCATTTTTTACTCTTCAACTTTATATTAACGTGAATTCGAATTATAATATTACTAGATATATCCCCTAACGGGGAAATATCGTGGTCATAACATATATCTACCGATATAAAACACCTAAAGGTGTAGTCGTTTCTGTGTATATCACGTAGTGATTACATGTAGGTAGATAGGATAATATGCCGATGACATCACATTTCCCGTAGGGAATAAATCATTTCATGTTGTTGGATCAAATTGATGTTAATAACAACATTATACAAAAATGGGATGTATCGCTTGATACACCCCATTTTTTGTGTCTAAAATTAACAAATTGCTTGCTTATTTCTTTCCGTTGATCTGAGCGTCGATAACTGCGATAGTCACGATATTCATGATGTCACGTACAGATGCCTCAGGCTCGCAAACGTAGATTGGCTTCTTCAATCCCATCTGAACTGGACCAACATTCTCAGCAAGACCCATAGAAAGAAGTGTCTTGTAAGTGATGTTAGCTGAGCTTAGGTTAGGGAAGATCAATGTGTTGACATCCTTACCCTCAAGCTTAGAGAATGGGTATGTAGCAGAACGAAGATCCTTGTCAAGAGCAAAGTTGACCTGCATCTCACCGTCTACCAAGATCTCTGGGTGGTTCTTGTGTAGATTCTCGACTGCCTTATGAACAGTAACAGGGCTACCTGTGTTGTCAGCGCCGAAGTTGCTGTAAGAAAGCATTGCGATAACTGGATCTACATTGAAGATCTTAACGCTGTCGTTAGTCAACTTAACGATCTCCTCAAGAGTCTCAACGCTTGGGTGGTTGTTGACCAATGTGTCAGCCAAGAAGAATGTTCCCTTAGCTGTATTTACGATGTTAAGAGCTGCGATATGGTCGATACCCTCACGTGTTCCTACGATTTCAAGAGCTGGCTTGATAGCGTCTGTATACTTAGTGTAAACACCGCATACCATAGCGTCTGCATCTCCCATCTCAACCATCATTGTTGCGAAGTAGCTGCGGTTGAACATCAACTCTAGGCTCTCTGCGTATGTGTATCCGTTACGAGCGTTCTTCTCAGCCAAATATTTAGCGTAGCGGTCACGACGTGAACCCTGATTCTCAGCGCGGTTGTTGATGATTTCGATTCCAGAGATATTGATGTTGTTCTCCTCAGCGATACGAGCGATGTTTGTCTCGTTACCTACAAGAACTGGAACACAGATACCGTCAGCCTTAGCAGCGACAGCAGCAGAAAGTACACTTACATTGTTTGGCTCAGAGAATACAACCTTCTTAGGAGCCTTCTTAGCGCGAACACGTAGACCATCGATAAGCTTATTGTTCAAGCCCATACGATGACGTAACTGGTCGCGATATGCATCCCAATCCTTAATCTCATGACGAGCGACACCACTCTCAATAGCTGCCTTAGCAACAGCTGGAGCGACAGTCTCAAGTAGACGTGGGTCTAGAGCTGTAGGGATAAGGTATTCCTTACCGAATGCCATAGCCTTACCACCGTATGCCTTGCTTACGATTTCTGGAACTGGCTTCTTAGCCAATTCAGCAAGAGCGCGTACAGCAGCAAGTTTCATCTCCTCGTTGATTGCCTTTGAGTGAGTATCAAGAGCACCACGGAAGATATAAGGGAATCCAAGCACGTTGTTGATCTGGTTAGGATAATCCGAACGACCTGTTCCGAAAATGATATCAGGACGAGATGCCATTGCATCCTCGTAAGTGATTTCTGGGTTAGGGTTAGCAAGAGCGAACACGATTGGGTTGCTTGCCATCGAGCGAACCATGTCCTGAGACAACACGTTACCCTTAGACAATCCCAAGAATACGTCTGCATCCTTAACTGCCTCAGCAAGAGTGTTGATATCACGGTCTGTCTTAAACTCCTCCTTGCGTGGGTTTAGGTCAGTTCTCTTTGAATTGATAACACCCTTCGAGTCGCACATAACGATGTTCTTCTTCTGAGCACCAAGAGCGACGTATAGACGAGTACATGAGTTAGCGGCTGCACCTGCACCGTTTACAACGATCTTTGCATCCTCGATCTTCTTTCCAGCTACCTCAAGAGCGTTCAAAAGGGCTGCAGAAGAGATGATGGCTGTACCGTGCTGGTCGTCGTGCATCAAAGGAATATCAAGTTCTGCCTTCAATCTGTCCTCGATCTCGAAACACTCAGGAGCCTTGATATCCTCAAGGTTGATTCCTCCGAATGTAGGAGCGATAGCCTTTACAGTCTCTACGAACTTGTCGATGTTCTTCTCATTTACCTCGATATCGAACACGTCAACATCTGCGAAAATCTTGAACAACAATCCCTTACCTTCCATAACTGGTTTTCCGGCAAGAGCACCTATATCACCAAGACCAAGTACCGCTGTTCCGTTAGAGATCACAGCCACAAGATTTCCCTTTGCTGTGTAGTTGTATGCAAAGTTCTCATCTTTCTGTATTTCCAAACATGGTTCAGCAACACCTGGAGAGTATGCCAAAGAAAGGTCTCTCTGAGTTGCAGTAGGCTTTGTTGGGATCACCTGGATTTTACCTGGACGTCCCTCTGCGTGATACTTAAGAGCATCGCTCAACTTTTTGTTGTCCATTGTATTATTTCTAAAAATGTTCTTATTTTCAATAATTCACAAATTATGCTACAAAGATACGCTTTTTGTCAAAAAGATGCAAAAAAAATATGTTTTATAACTCATTTAATACAATATTTGTATATTTCCGACATTTTGTGTCATTCTTTTGGGGCTGATATGTTCACCTCTTTTACATAGACGCAACATTCTCTCGTCTCTACAAGGCATTGCGAATTGTTATAAATTCTTAAACCACCAACACATACTTTTCTTCTTTCCTTTGAAGGATCTTATCATTTGTGTATTTTTGCAACACAATTAATTCTATGCGAAATACGAAAAACCTAATAAACAAAAAGAGTATGAAAGCAATAAGATCTTTTCTGTCTTTAGCCACATCTCTGTGTGCAATTGTCGCAAATGCACAAGATGTCATTATTTTCCGCAATGGTGAGGAGACAGAAGTAAAAGTAGAGGAGATCACTCCTAATGAGGTCAAATACAAGAAAACCTCTAATCCTGATGGTCCGTCGTATATCTTCAACAAAGATGACATTTTCATGATCAAATACAAGAATGGAGAGAAAGACGTGTTTGCTCCTGAATATAATGACATTCAGGCAGAATCACAATCAAAGCCAATTGTAGTCAAGGATGTCACAGTGAAAAGGAAATCTCCATCTGGATTGGCATACACATACAACGGAGCTTTCCTTACAGATCACGAAGCTGTAAACTATTTGGGGGCAGACTATAACGAATTCACCCTGCAATCCGACAGAATGAAGAAAGGATTCAACCTTATGTTGACGGGAGCTATCCTTTCCGCCACGTCAGCCGTCCTATGTGTAACAAGTGTTGCGACTGGTCATTGGGAAGAAGACGGATGTTATGATGATTATTGGTATGACTACTACGGCAATCGCCATTATTATGATGATTGCGAATACTTTCAACCAAATGTTCCACTTATGATTGCTGGTATAGCATGTAGTATAGCATCATCCATTACGCTACCTATCGGTATTGTGAAATTTTCAACAGGAAAGACAAGATGTCATAAAATTTTGAAACGTCATTATAAAACGACATTCGATAACGACAATAAAATCAGTTCATACAACGATATGACATTCAAGGTGAATGCCAAACCAAATGGATTCGCATTGTCATTGACATTCTAATGTTTTCTGAATTTGATTTCAAAACGATATGAAATAGAGGTGCAGAAATGCATCTCTATTTTTTTGCCAACAATATAAGAATCTGTTCAAATTTAATTTATTTATTTGGTTATAAAGTCGAGGATTGTTAAGGGCGGAACGCCCTAACCTCCCCCAAAAAATGCGAGCCGTAAGGCGAGCACATTTAATAATAGAAGCACAATTAACGCATTTTTACCGCTCGCCCTTTGGGCTCGCAAAAGAGAATGGGGTTAGGACGTTCCGTCCTTAACAATCCTCATTTTAGTTGCGTATTTATAAAGCAACCCTAATTACACCTTTAGGAGTTTTATATCAGTAGATATAATAAATATGGGACAGATATTTCCCTTTAGGGAACATATCCTCACAAGAATGGTCGTAGACCCTTTATCGCTTGCGACGATAGCCGATTCCATAATGATTGAGGTCAACAGACCGAAATCATTATGGTGTCGGTTTAAATGATTATAGAATGATAATTCCACATTTTTAATTTATTTCGCATTCCGCATTTTTAATTTTGAATTTCAATGCGTTCCGCCCTTAACAATCATCATTTTTTGTGAGCCAATCATGATAATGAAAGAGACAAAACATAAAAAAAGAGAGCGTATCAAATGATACGCTCTCTATAAATCCTTTCTGTAATTTCTTACTTTAGACCTACTGTTGGATCACAGTTTGTCTCCTGAGTTCCGATACCGCAGTACTCCTTCAAAGAATCGAATGCCTTGTAGAAGTCAAGAGATGCAGCACGTTCCCAGTCAAGAGCAGCAGCCTCTACATCACCACCTTTGTAACGTAGGTGACCACGATTGTAGTATGCCTTTGCAAACTGAGGAGTTAGGGCAATTGCTTTGTTGTAATCTTTCATTGCAGCCTTCTCATCTCCAAGCTCTGCATATGAGTTACCTCTGTTGAAGTATGCCTCAGCGAACTTAGGGTTGATCTTGATTGCTGAATTGTTATCTTCAATAGAACCCTTAACGTCTCCTAGCTCTTTTCTTGCTGTCGCACGGTTGTAGAATGTCAAAGCATCATTTGGGTTAGACTCAAGTACGATATCGTAATCTGCCTTAGCTCCCTTATAGTCGCCCAAACGGAACTTAGCGTTACCCATATTACCATAAGCTTCGATAAACTTAGGGTTAAGCTCAAGTACCTTGTTGAAGCTCTGGATTGCAGCCTTGTACTCCGCGTTACGGTATCTCTGGATACCCTCATTGAAATACTCAGTCACACTCTTCTGAGCCTGTGCTGTCAATGCAAAACAAACTGTTGACACTAATAGAAATAAAAATCTTCTCATTTTTTTAATCGTTTAGTCCGTTATCTTTTGACAACTGACATTTCTATATTTAACCTAATATTGTATAGCCGCGATAACATATACGAGTTAACCAACGTATATACGAATGCAAAATTACAACTTTTGAAATATAAAACTAACATATTCGCCTTTTTTTTATGTTAAATTTTCTTATTTGGTCTATTTTATGTTGTATATCATTTCATCTCATTTTTTCACAACCATTTCTTTTGCCGTTTAAAAAAATGACGTTATTTTAGTGTTAGAATATTTGGAACGCATAACATTTTTTAGTCATGGAAAAGAAAGTGAAAATCTATTGCGTCAACAGCAATATATCTAATTCATATCCCGCTGGCATCTCTCTGGAGGAAATCTGCCCTAAAGATGTCAAAGCGATTGTAGCGAAAGTAAACGGAAAAATTAAGGACCTGAAATTCTGCGTCTACAAACCTAAATGTGTGGAATTTCTCGGCCTGGACTCTCTTCACGGCGTCAGAGCCTACCTCCGCAGTATCTCTTTCCTTTTGTATGAGGCTGTCACACATATTAATAAAGAGGCTTGTCTTCGTATCGAGCACCCCATTTCTGGCGGTTATCTATGCCAAATTGCAGGTCTTGGCGAAATAAACGAGGATCTCTGCCGTCGCCTTTCAGAAAGAATGCGCGAAAATATTGCCAAGAAGACGGAATTCGTCCAGGAAATCGTACCGACTTCGTGGGCAATCCAATATTTTGAGGACAATGCGGCTTTCGACAAAGTCAATATATTGAAGAGCCGTGGCGAAATGTACACTGAACTATATCGTCTGGACGATCTTTATGATTTCTACTACGGCGCTCTTGTGCCAAATGCCGGATATCTCGACAAATTCGCTCTGACTCCTTATAACGGGGCTCTTCTTCTCACAGTGCCGTCGGCAGACAAGCCAAATGAGCTTGCTCCGGTGCGTCAGGAGCCTCAGCTTTTGAAGGCGTTCTCTGAGCATACGACTTTCAACCAGCTCCTTGGCATTGAGAATGTCGGCGACCTTAATATCGGTCTGCTTGAGAAAAACAACGCAAGCAATCTGATCAAGGTGGCGGAGGCTCTTCAGGAGAAAAAGATCGCCCTTATTGCCGACGAGATTGCCAAGCGTCCTAAAGTTCGAATCGTTCTGCTTGCCGGCCCGTCTTCATCAGGTAAGACGACGTCCAGCAAACGTCTTTCCGTACAGCTTGCTGTCTGTGGTCTGAAGCCGTTGGCTGTGTCGCTCGACGACTATTTCGTGCCACGTCGACTCACACCAAAGGATGAGAATGGCAACTATGATTTCGAAAGTCTTTACGCTTTGGATCTTGACTTGTTCAACAGCGACTTGAACAAACTTATCGCAGGTGAGGCAGTGACCCTTCCACGCTATAATTTCGAGACTGGAGAGCGTGAACAGGGCGACACAATCCAGATCCACAATAATGAAGTGCTTATCTTCGAGGGAATCCACGCGCTGAATCCAAAACTGACAGAGAAAATTCCAGCTGAAAACAAGTTTAAGATCTTCGTTTCTGCGTTGACATCCATCTCACTCGACAACCACAACTGTATTCCGAACACCGACAACCGTCTGATCCGCCGTATCGTGCGCGACTTCAAATACCGTGGCTACTCGGCAGAGGATACCATCAAGCGCTGGCCAGACGTGATGAAGGGAGAGGAGAAGTGGATTGTGCCATTCCAGGAGGAGGCAGACGCGATGTTCAACTCGGCTATGATATTTGAGCTATGTGTGCTGAAGCACCACGCGATCGCCCCATTGTCGATGGTGCCACAGACATCACCGATCTACTCGGAGGCCCACCGTCTGCTCAACTTCCTTTCATACTTCGCCGATATCCAGGAGAACGAAATCCCTACAACATCACTATTGAGAGAATTCGTGGGAGGAAGCAGCTTTAAGTACTAATGCTAAATTATAAATGCAAAATGCACAATGCTGAATTTAGCATTTCGCATTTTTAATTTTTAATTTTTTGAGACATGATGGTTTGTAGGGTCGTTGCTTATCGATCTCTCTCAATCGCTCTGGGCCTCGCCCCTACACCATCAACCAGAAAAAGGCGTGATTTTCAGAATCACGCCTTTTTTGTGTATCAACCATACGAAGTTGATCGATTTAATTCACATATTTATTTTTTCTTTATGTTTTTCTCCACACGTACAGCGCGAATCGGGCTTCCTTTGTAACGGGCATCATCGTCACGTTTGACTCCATTTTCGTCGAAAGTCAGAACATAAGCGACAGCATTATTTTTTTCATTAAGAGATGACGACCAGTAGAATCCAACTGCACCCTCTTTGCTTGAGAAGCTTTCTCTAGGAGAATAACCAGAGATGCCCTCACAGTAGCCTGAAGCAGGAAAGAAAATAGAATTGCCGTTTGGTCCAGTGAATTTCGCGCCATAGACTCCGTCGACCTCTATCCAACTGTACTCACAATTCTCTATAAGTTCCCTCAGCTCCTCGCTTGTAGGCATACGCCAATAAACGCCCCAACTCACTGTGGCTGCGTCATCCTCCGGCAGAAGCGTTGAAAGTCTATCTATTGAAGACGGATAACCACCTTCAAAATTATACTTTGTCAAGCCATACAGATCCCATTGTAATTGTGCTTTACCATATTTGTATGAGTACCATGTGAAATCACGATCAGGCACAACATCTCCCCATGCGAAAAAGTCACCATAATCAGCGTATTGCTCTGGCTTAGTTGCACCTACGTTGTAAGTCGCCCAAAGAGTTCCAGAAGGAAGACCGAGGTCAACGTAAGGGTGCACGTCTTCCATAAGGATCGATTTATATTGAGCATAAACAGACAAATCAGAAGAGACACATTCAATCGAAGTGCTCCATCCTACAAACACATGATCATCTTTTGCTGGTGGCAGAATCTCTTTTGCAGAAGTGAATTCCATTACCTTTTGAGATTCTATCAAAACGCTGTCTGACGTGTAGAAATTAACAGTAAAAATTTTTCGTTCTGGTTTCTGGGCACGCACAGCACGGACTGGATATCCATACTGACGACTCATGCCACCGTCCGCATATACACCATATCCATCGAAATCAAGGCCCAAAGCTACGTTCTCCCTCTCCTCTCTGAGCGACGAAGACAAATAATAGCCGTAAAAGGAGGATCCATCGCGAGAACTCCAATCGGTATATCTATCCGCCGCAGGAAAGAAAATATGGGGGTCGCTCATGCTGTAGTAGGAATCATATTCATCTACAAACCTACCCTTGTCGTCAGTCCTTTTCGCCTTAAAAAATATCATTCCATTCACTTTGTTTTTGTAGTCACGTTTTTTTACTACATAGCAATTTTCTTTAAGCTCAATCATCTCCTCGTTAGTTGGCATTCTCCACTCCTTTCCCCAATTGGCTGTGGCAGCGTCATCTTCAGGCAAAAGAGTTGAAAGGTTGTCAATAGTGCCTGGATGTTCATTTCCGAAATTGTATTTCCACAAGGAGTCCAATTCCAAAAAATCATACTCACCCATTTTCGCAGTACCATACTTGTATGTTTCCGCACTATACACGTTCTTAGTCTCAGTCTCTCCCCATGCGAAGTAGTCTCCAAATTCTTCCGGTTTTGTTGCCCCAACATTGTATGCCGCCCATAACGTTCCGCTTGGAAGACCAAGGTCAACGTAGTCGTGGTTGGATGATGTTGTGTCGGAAGGACTGACCAGTATGGTGTCTTGAGCATTAAAGAAATTCACTTCAGACACATGATCCACTGGGTAAATTAATTTTCCCCCGTCTTCTGTCAAGACCTGCATGTAGGATACGGCATAGGATGTCACACCTGCAATCGCAATGCTAAATGCCGTCAAAACTTGTTTTTTCATATTTACCATTTTTATTGTATATTTTCACTTTGCAAAATCATTATTCGTCGATAGCCAATCAAAGCGAATAAGAATTCATAATGTAAGGATTTTGAATCTTTTATTTCAGGTATTTCACAGATTTGCAATCAGATAATGCATCTTTTCCAAGATCTATATTGCCTTCCGAATTATCAATTATGACGTCAAGGTTTTCACAATTTGAAAATGCGGAATCTCCGATGTGAGTTACGCTAGACGGAATCTCAATGCTTGTCAGATTATGACAATTATAGAATGCATCCTTTCCAATGTTGGTTAAAGTACTTGGAATCTTAACGCTTTTCAATTTTTCACAGTCAGAAAATGTGAAATCAGAAATACTAGTAACTGGATATACGTAATAAACATTTTCATAATAGGAGTCTTCGATTATTACTTTTTCTGGAATCTCGGCAAATTCAATAGTTAAGAAGTCTGAATGATATTTACCCTTATCTCCAATGATTTCCAGGGTAGAATCTGGTAATAACCGATATGAAAATAGCGTAGAATAATCATATACTGCCGTCGTATCTATTACAATAGTAGATTCCTTTAGATAAGTCACGGATTTACATCTGTAATCACAACAATTACGGATTGCAGACTTCTTTATTTTAATGTTTTCTTTTGAGTTGTTTATTACAATGTCAAGGCTATCATCATAAGCGAATGCTCTGTCCTCGATGTAAGTGACGCTTTCAGGAATTTCAATATATTTCAGATTTTTACATCCCATAAAAGTCTCTTCTTCTATTTGGGTTATGGTTGAAGGTAGATTAATTTCCTTCAATTTAGAACAATATTTAAATGCTCCAGAGCCTATTGATGTTATAGTAGGAGGGAAATCGAAAGATTCTAGTTCCGAACCATATTCAAAAGCACCATTTGCGATTTTGACAACAGTATATATTTTCCCCTTTATTTTTACTGTAGACGGGATTTCGATTGACTTTCCAAGCGGTCTAAACGCATAGTCTGCACTCTCACGTAGTCCTACATCAACAGTGGAATCTGTCAATATGCCGAATTTCAATTTCTCGTCAACAACGTATTCTGGATGAGTATATGTTACATTATTTGTAAAATGGAAAGCTATGACTCCCAAATATATAATACCATTTGAATTGTCAACTAAAACATCAAGAAACGGACATTCGTAAAAGGCTTCGTCATCAATATAAGAGATACTTGACGGGATGGTTACTTTTGTTATATTGTAACAACTGTAGAATGCTCTTCTTCCTATACCAACAACATCATATACTTTCCCATCAATTCGTACCTTAGCGGGGATAGCGACGACGGAATCTAATTCCTGATAAGAATCGTCTTTGATAACCTCCAGTGTGCTGTCTGAAAGGAGTTTAAACTTCAAAGGAGTTTGAGATTCATCCACAACTGAATTAAGGAAAATTGGGAGATCTTCACAAATAGTCACATTCTCCACACTTTCAATGGAAAATCTTACAGTCTCTCCATTTTTCAGGTTGACGCATATACTTTCTGCAAACATAGGCAGACATAGTGCGAAAGACAGGACTAACAAAAGTAACTTTTTTTTCATTATGGTTTAATTTTAGTTTATAGTGTCTAATGTTTGGTTGCCTTCATATTTGGCAACGAGCTTCAAGTTGTCAATTTTCTGTTTCATTCGACAGGACTAAAAAATATCGAATGAAATATACAATAAACGTCTAATGGCGATTGATGGCACCGCTAAAATAAACAAGATAATTTGAATATCAAAAAATATACAGACAAAAATGATTCTGTTGCAATTTTTGCGTATACTGGCACATTGGTTGTGGTTTGCAATACAAATGCAATGAAACCCGTAGGAACTATCAATTATGGTCTTTCGCATTTATTATTTTAGATTGAAAAAGGGATGAACCGTCGTCCATCCCTTTCATCTATTCGATCGCTATCAATTTAATTTTTTTCTTTTAACCATATGACAGATTTGCAACCGTCCAATGCTCCAGGTTTTACCCTCACATTGCTTTTTGAATTGTCAATCGTAACATTGAGATTTGTACAATTATAAAAAGCATAATAATCTATGTCGGTGACACTATTAGGAATATCGATGCTAGTCAGACCGCTACAGCTATAAAAAGATCTAGAACCGATAGAAGTAACGCTATTAGGAATATCGATGCTGGTCAGACCGCTACAGCCATAAAAAGCATAATCACCAATAGAAGTGACACCATCAGGAATGTTGACGCTAGTTAGATCGCTACAACCATAAAAAGCATAACGACCGATAGACGTGACACTATTAGAAATACCGATGCTAGTCAGACCGCCACAACCGTAAAAAGCCGAAGAACCGATAGAAGTAACGCTATTAGGAATATCGATGCTTGTCAGATCGCTACAACCATAAAAAGCATAATCACCAATAGAAGTGACACCATCAGGAATGCTGACGCTTGTCAAACCGCTACAACCATAAAAAGCATGATCACCTATTCTTTTGACTTCCGATGGAATAACGACATTAATGCAAGAATCTTTACTTCCTATCCAACCATAGCATTTAGTTCCGTTATCATATACTAATAGTTTTGGATCTAACTTGTTACAATCATAAAAAGCTCCAGAACCGATTGACGTGACACTATTAGGGAGATTGATGCTGGTCAGACCGCTACAACCGTCAAAAGCCGAAGAGCCGATAGACGTGACACTTTCAGGAATATCAATGCTTGTTAGACCGCTACAGCCATAAAAAGCATAATCGCTGATAGACGTGACACTATTAGGAATATCGATGCTAGTCAGACCGCTACAATCAGAAAAAGCCGAAGAACCGATAGAAGTAACACTATTAGGAATATCAATGCTAGTCAGACCGCTACAGCCATAAAAAGCTCCAGAACCGATAGAAGTAACGCTATTAGGAATATTGATGTTAGTCAGACCGCCACAGCCAGAAAAAGCTCCAGAACCGATAGAAGTAACGCTATTAGGAATATTGATGTTAGTCAGACCGCTACAACCGTCAAAAGCCGAAGAACCGATAGACGTGACACCATCAGGGATGCTGATGCTTGTCAAATTACTACAGTATTCAAAAGCGAGGTTTCCTATTTCTTTTACACCATCAGGGATTTCGACAGCAGTACATTTCTCATTATCTCCTATCCAGCCATAGCATTTAGTGCCATTGTCATATATTAATAGACCTGGTTCTAAACTTTTACATCCAGAAAAAGCATAGTACGCGATGCTGTTAACACTAGTGGGAATGTTGATTTTTGTTATTTTTTCACAATCAACAAAAGAGCTGTCTTCTATAGTGGTTATACTAGAAGGAATCTCTATATTGGTAATAGACAAACCCATAAATGCGTATTGTCCGATAGAAGTGACATCATATACCTTGCCATCAATTCGTACTTTGGCTGGAATTGTGACAGAACTTAACTCAGAATATGAATCGTCTCTGATAACCTCTACGGTGTTTTCTGATAGAATCTTGAATTTCAAAGGTGTTTCGGATTCATCCACCACAGAAATGTTTTCACAGATGGTGATATCCTTAATATCTTCAAGATCAAAACTTACGGTCTCGCCATTTTTCAGGTTGACGCACATGTTTTTTGCAAACGTAGGCAGACATAGTGCGAATGACAGAACTAGCAGAAGTAGTCTTTTTTTCATTTTTTATTAAATTAGAAAAATTAATGTTTGATCACTTATTTTTTGCGTATGATCTTAAATGACTGTTTTCCTACATTTATCACGTAAACTCCAGCCTTGTTTGGTATTTTGACTTTGGCTTTCCCTTCCGCATCAGTTTTTGTTTCTGATGCGACAACGCCGTTTATAGCAGTAATTGCGATGATGGCGTTTGATTGTGCGTTCTGCACTTCGATAGTCTCGTCGTCTACCCAGACAATTCTCAATTCATTTGCAGAAAGATCGTCGACACCTGATTCGTCCGACTCGGTGAAGTGGTAGTTTTTAACAGCCTCGAAAGAGTAGGTCGTTTTCTCATTGTTGTTGACCACAAGGCTTTCGCTTTGGTATGTGATGACGGGATTGTCCGCCAACAGGAACGAAATCAAAGATCCGTTAGTCATTTCGATTGTCATATATTTGGCTTCAGCGTACGCACCTAATGCCAAACAGATCAAAGATAAGGTAGTAAAAAATCGTTTTATCATAAATTTTTTATTTAGTTCTATGAAAAGTTTTTTCATTCGGCAGATAAAAAAGGTCGAGTGAAATATGTAATTATCGCTTTATTGTTAAAATTGTGCTAAATTAAGCAAGAAAATTAGCATGTCAAAAATATATGAATAAAAAATGATTTTGTTCTGGCTTATGTCGCCAGCGGCGACACATCGGCACTGTCGACCGTATCCGATTCTTGCGAAGCAAGTGTCGGGAATGCGTGTCGACGGTGCGTGTCAGATACCTATGTCGACAAAAAAAGGCAGACCGTTAAGCCTGCCTTTATCAAGTATATTTCAAGAGTTGATTACATCTTTCTCAATGCCACGCAACCGTTGTGACCACCGAATCCCAATGACGTTGAGAATGCGATGTTGACGTCTGCCTTTACAGCTACGTTTGGAGTGTAGTTAAGATCACACTCTGGATCAGCCTCCTTAAGGTTGATTGTTGGAGGAATGATGCCGTTCTTCAATGTAAGAACGGAAACGATCAACTCCAATGCTCCGGCTGCTCCCAAGCAGTGTCCCATCATCGACTTGCTTGATGAGATGTGTGCCTTGCGTGCTGCTTCCTCTCCTAACGCAAGCTTGAATGCTGCAGTCTCACCCTTATCGTTAAGAGGTGTTCCTGTACCATGTGCGTTGATGTATAAGCAATCTTTTGCAGCGTCGAAATTAGACTCCTCTAGGGCCAACTTGATTGCCTTGCTTGCAGGCACTCCGTCTGGCTTTGGAGCTGTGTAGTGATATGCGTCACAGGTGTTGCCGTAACCCGTCACCTCTGCATAGATCTTTGCTCCACGTGCCTTTGCGTGCTCATACTCCTCTAGGACAAGGATACCGCATCCTTCTCCCATCACGAATCCAGCGCGACGCTTGTCGAATGGAAGAGATGCCTCGTTAGGATCTGTAGCTTTTGAAAGTGCCTTTGAGTTGGCGAAACCACCGATTGCAAGTGGGTTGACAGCTGCCTCACTACCTCCTGCTACGATTGCGTCTGCATAACCGTGCTTGATTGCGTGGAATGCCTCACCTACTGCGTGTGTAGACGTTGCGCATGCTGTGACTACTGGAATACATGGTCCCTCAAGATGGTGCGCGATTGCTACCTGTCCTGATGCCATGTTGGCGATTAGCATTGGGATGAATAGAGGGGAAATACGGTTCATTCCCTCATTGATTAGTTTCTCACACTCTGTTGTGAAGACGTGCATACCTCCGATACCAGATCCGATGTATGTTCCGAATCTGTCGGCTGCGATGTTCTCACCGCTCTTCAAACCAGAATCTGCGATAGCCTGGTTGGCTGCTGCAAGAGCAAACTGTGCGAAACGGTCAGACTTGCGGGCCATACCCTTGTCTACACCGAAATCCTCTGCCTTGAAGTCTTTCACCTCAGCAGCTAGTTTTACGGGATGGTCTCCAGTCTCATACTGTGTGATTGGTCCGATTCCGCAAACACCTTTAATTAGACTATCCCAATATGCGTCTATATTGTTACCGATAGGCGAAATAACGCCCATACCTGTAATTACGACTCTTTTCATTTCAATTCTGTTTTTATATTAAGCCAAACGGCTGTTCGCAGCCTTAAGTAGTTCTTCACACTTGTTAGCCATTCCTTCAACGATCTCTTTGCAAGACTTCTTCTCGTTGATCATACCAGCGATCTCTCCTGCCATGAAGCTTCCTTCCTTCAAGTTACCGTCTTTAACGGCCTTGCGAAGTGAGCCTGCGCCAAACTGAAGCAATTCCTCAGATGTGACGTTTGGATCGTTCTCCATCTTTGCGAAGCTCTTAGAGAATGGAGTGCGCACTGTACGTACTGGATGACCAAGTTTCTTACCTGTTACGATTGTGTCGTTATCTCCAGCCTTCAATACTTTCTCTTTATATACCTCGTGTACAGTACATTCGTCTGCCACCAAGAAGCATGTTCCACACTGAACAGCCTCTGCTCCCAACATGAATGCGGCTGCCATACCACGTCCGTCGCCGATACCGCCGGCAGCGATCACTGGCACGTTGACAGCGTCTACAATCTGAGGCACAAGAGGCAATGTGTTGGCTTCACCTGTGTGTCCGCCACTCTCCGCACCTTCAGCGATAATTGCGTCTACTCCCATTCTTTCGATACGAAGTGCCAACGCTACACTTGCTACAACTGGAATGACCTTGATTCCTGCTGCCTTCCACATCTCCATGAATGGAGCAGGAGAGCCAGCTCCTGTAGTAAGAATCTTAACTCCTTCTTCAACAACGATCTGCGCGATTTTCTCTACCTCTGGAGCCTGCAGCATGATGTTAACGCCGAAAGGCTTGTCTGTCATCTGCTTGCACTTTCTGATTTCTTCTCTTACGATGTCTGGAGGACAAGCACCTGTGATGATACCCAAACCACCTGCATTACTTACAGCGGCAGCCAAACTAGCGTCGGCAACCCATGCCATACCACCCTGAATAATTGGATATTTGATACCCAATAGGTCGCAAATCTTACTTTTTATCATGTTGTATGTAATTTTCTAATAAATTCTTAACTGTCTTTTACTTGTTCCAACGAACTACGCATGCAGATGTCTGGAATCCCGCGCCAAACGCGCTGAACACCAAAATGTCGCCCTTCGACAACTTGCCTTCCTTGTTCAACCTGTCGAGCAGGATAGGAATACATGCCGACGACATATTTCCTGTATTCTCAATTGTAGTAGGGAATTTCTCTTCTGGCTCATCCAAGAAATGACGGATAGCCTCGATGATTCTTATGTTTGCCTGGTGAAGCACGAAATATTTCACCTGGTTAGACGTGATGTTTGCCTCTTCCATCACAGCCTTTATGTCGTCCTGTGAGTTTGACACTGCCATTCTGAACACTTCACGTCCGTTCATCACCAACGGAACATTTCCTTCGATCTCACCGACGAATGGAGTCTTCTCCATCGCTCTTTTGCTATATAGCACGATTGGAGCGGATGTTGTTGTCGAACGCATAGCAAGCACGTCGTCGCCATCAGCGCTGACGATGACAGCTCCCGCACCGTCTCCAAACAAGACGCTTGTGCTTCTGTCTGTCCAAGTTGGGATTCTTGATGGCTCTTCCGCAGCCACAATCAAAATCTTTTTCGCAACTCCAGTCTTAATGAACGATTCCGCAATTTGCATTCCATATAGAAAACCTGCACAAGCGGCATTGATGTCAATGCTTGGGCAAGTGGCTCCAATGTGACCCTGCAATACACAACCCAAACCTGGAGTGATATACTCATTCACTGTGTTGGAACAGATGATGTAGTCTAAATCCTTTGCTGTTATGCCAGCATCTTTTAGGGCATTCTCGATCGCCTCGACGCCGATTTCCTCCAACTCCTGATTTACCAAGAGATGACGGCGTTTGATTCCAGTGCGAGTGGAAATCCACTCATCGCTTGTATCCATCACTTCGGACAACATCTGGTTCGTAGCAACGAATTTCGGCAATGCACTGCCGGTTCCGATAATTCTCATGTTATAAAAATAATTCTGCAATTTTAGAATATGCTTGCAAATTAAAACATAAAACTCCTAATATGCAATTTTTTGATTGCCTTTTGCATTTTTTGACATCCTTATGAGTTAAAAATGGAGTTTTGGTTGAAAAAATCTTTTCCAAATCCAACACTCACTCCGATTCGTATTTCGCCTTTGAATCCAACACCTGCTTCGTAGAACCTTCCTACCGTCGCTACGTGACATAGGTCCACTGGACCTGCCTATAATGAGACGCACGACCGTGCGTCTCTACGTTATTTTGCCACCCCCCAATCCGACACCGACCCATGCAGACCCCACAAGAAGGGTCGTAGACCCTTTATCGCTTGCGACGGTAGCCGATTCCATAATGATCGAGGTCGACAGACCGAAATCATTATGGTGTCGGTTTAATCGATTATGGGAATCGGTATAAATAATTATTATGCGTCGGTTTACGGGATTGGATTTAATGATTAACGATTAATGATCATTCATTCCGCATTTCGCATTTATAATTTTGAATTGATTTCGCATTCCGCATTTCGCATTTTTAATTTTACTATGCGAATAGTATATTTTTAATTTCAAATTTGTCATTCGCATAGAAAATACGTTATATTCGTAAAATCTGCCCATGTTGTGAAAGCGAATTTCATAATCCTTTCATTCCATCGGTCGAAAAAACTCGATTAAATGAGGTTTAAATGCAAAAAAGGCCAGGAATTTTCATTCCTGACCTTTTTATTTTAGGTATATCCGAAAGATTATCCCATGATAACCTCTACGTTGCAACCGTTAGATAGCATGTCTGCTGGCACTACATTGCCAGTTACAGCCTTACCGTCGACAGTGATGCTCTTGACACCCTTCTCGACCTTGTTAGGGTTCTTGACAACGATATTGATGATATTGCCACGGAAACGACGTGTTGCCTTGAAGCCTTCCCAAGCTGGGATACATGGATCAATTAGCAATCCGTTGTAGTCTGGACGAATACCAAGGATGTACTGAGCTGCTGTGAAGTATGCCCAAGATGCTGTACCTGACAACCATGGACAACGGCTCTGACCGGCACGCATGTTGTAAGTCGAACATGTTGTCTGCGCATATACGTATGGCTCAATCTGACGAACCTCAGCACGTGTGTTGTAGTTTGCAGGAAGATAGTTCTTGTAGTTCTTGAATGCACGCTTACCGTGACCTAGAATACAGTCTGCCATGATTCCCCAACCCTGTGTGTGCTGGAATACCGCAGCGTTCTCCTTCATACCCTTGATGAACAAAGGAGCCTTGATTACGCTTGCTTCTGTCTTCTCGAAAGGAGGATCGCAAAGCACTAGTCCGTATTCGATCGCAAGATGCTTCTCCACTGAGTTCATAACTATCTCTGCTCTCTCGCCAGTAGCCTGACCTGAGATGATAGCCCACGACTGTGGGTTAAGCCAGATATTACCCTCCTTGATTGGGTTCTTGCTTGTTCCGAACACATATCCGTCTTCCTTGATAGCACGTACGTACCACTCGCCATCCCATGCTGCCTTGTCGATGTTAGCAGAAAGAGTTGTCAGATGACCCTCTGCCCACTTAACCTCGTCGAACTTAGATAGACGTGTACAGATATCGATATATACTGTAAGAGCGTAACGAAGCTGCATAGCCACGAATACTGTCTCTCCCTTAGCTCCAAGCACCAAGCAGTCGTTCCAGTCTGCCTTCAAACCGCATGGAAGACCATTCTTGCCAAGACGATCAAGGTTGAACTGGATAGCGCGACGTAGGTGATCAAGCACTGTGCCCTCTCCCTTGTCTGAGTAAGGAAGCACCTTGTTGTAGTAGTCGATATTACCAATCTCCTTTACGTATGTTGGTACTGTGTTGAACAGCCACATACAGTCGTCTGAACGGAACTCGTTCTCTGGAGTTGGAGCCTCGTGGCCTGGATTGTGAGCGAAAGGCTTAACGACTGGCATAGCGCCACCGTTTGAGTTCTGACCTGTCAACATAAGCTCAAGTCTCTCCACAACCTCTTCTGGAATATTGTGAATGACACCAAGCATATCCTGGATTGTGTCACGGTAGCCCATACCATCACGCTCACCACGGTAGATCAAAGAAGCGGCGCGGCTCCATGCGTATGTGATAAGGTTGTTGAATGGATTCCACATGTTGATCATCGAGTTGAAATCAGCGTCTGGAGTCTCAGCTGAAAGACCCTCGATACGTCCGTGCCAGTAGTCAACGACTTTCTTGTACTCAGCCTCAACCTTTGCTGGAGACGCTACGATCTCAGCGGCTTTCTTACCTTCTACCCAAGCCTTACCGATACCAAGAACTACTGTGAATTCCTTAGTCTCGCCAGCCTCAAGTGTCAAATCCACCTGAAGTGTACCACATCCGTTGTCTCCCTCAGTCACTGTGTTGCCACACTGACCCTTAACGACAGACTCTGGATTAGCGTAAGTATGGTAAAGGCCGATAAACTTGTCACGGTCTGAATCATAACCAGTTACAGGCTGACCTACAACTCCGATGAAAGAGTGGCGAGCCTGGTCCTTATTCTGGAAATTATCTGGCTCCTCTGGCATGTAAAGGTTGTTACCGTGATCGATAAAACCATCAGCGTAAGAAGTCTTGATGATATACTGAGTGTACTGCAAGTTGTTGCTGTCATCGTGCATGTTCCAGTTAGAAGCGAACTCTGCGTAAGTGAAAGCACGTAGATTTCTCTTCTTGCCTGAATTGTTAGTCACCTTCACTCTCCAAACCTCAAACTCCTGGCCAAGTGGCACGAAGTAAAGAGTCTCAGTCTTGATTCCCTCATACTCAGAAGAGATGATTGTGTAGGCTGAACCGTGGCGGCACTCGCTCTTGTACTTGTCAAGAGGCTTGCCAACTGGCTGCCAGCTACCACTCCAGAAATCCTTAGAATCAAGGTCGTGAAGATAGATGTAGCGACCTGGCTGATCATTAGGAACTGTATTAAACTTTAGGCGAAGGAAACAACCCTGCACTGATGAACGGTAGAAAGAGTATCCACCTGCGTTGTTTGTGATGATTGCACCGTAACGAGTGTCACCAAGATAGTTGCTCCATGATTTAGGAGTAGCCGGATTGGTCACAACATACTCTTTACGCTTGTCATCGAAATGTCCGAACTGCATAAATTATTAATGTTTTTATTATTTCTTTCAAGTCCTATTACCTCAAAATAAGATAACATTGGCAAAAATAAGCAATAAAAATGAAGAATTGGAAAGACGTGGGTATGTTTTTCAAACAAGATTAAAACAAATCACTTAGTCTTATGTGATTTTGTACAATTCCACTATTGACATTATTCTGACAACCAAAACTTGTTATTAATGTCACTCTGACAGACTTTTTTGTTTTACTATGGTTTATAAAATTGTCCACACGGTTCTCAATTTTCTCTCGTTCACTCTTCGTCATCGCATATTCACCTCTATAAAATTTCATTTCACAAAGGTTGACGCAATGGTCCGCTCGATCAATCAACAAATCAATTTGGCATCCGTTTTCCACTGAAGGAGGAGTCCGCCAGCAATACACAGAAGTCTGCACTCCTCCTATTTTCAATGCTTCCTTTATTTTTTGTATATGGTTCAGGCACAACATTTCAAAAGCGAAGCCACACCATGCGTTATACACAGGGGTGTTGATACTATGTGACCAATAGTTTTCATCTTGAAAATTGCATTTTTCTTGAACCTGATAGCAAAAATGGACAAAAGGATCCACAAGTTGGTATGTCACCATTCGTGCTTTTTTGTCGAAAGGCTGATATTGTCTTATAAATCTGCAATTTTCCAATTCCTGCATCATCTTAGAAAACCGAGCATTATTATGCATACGTGTCTCTTCAATCAACTCGTTCCTAGTCAGACCCTTTCCTTTGGAAGAAAGAGCCTCAATAATGCGTACATAATCCTCACTATGTTTGAAAAGAGAGCGGAAAAGATTGTCTTTTTCAAATCTCAGTTCTCCAGTCGCTGAAAATAACAGACGATCAATATTTTGTGCCACGCTTTCTTCCTTATTCATCAATGATAAATAATAAGGCACTCCACCAAACACCATATAGCTTTCGGCAATCTCCCGCTCGTTGTAGCCAAATTCATAAGCATCGAAATATTGTTTGCATTCTCCCAACGAAAATGGCTCGATCAACATTTGATGAGTGACTCGGTTATGAAGACCACCATGATTATTTATAAGATTATCCAACATCCAAGAAGCAGCACTTCCACATGTTATAAGTTTAATGTCCTGTCGAGCTGATGCCCAATCATTCCAAAAATGTTCCAAGGCATTAACAAAATCAGATTTTGCTGTGTCAAACCATGGCAACTCATCAATAAAGATTGTTTTTATTTTGGTTGTGATAGATTCCAAATAGCGTTCCAACTGATCAAACGCCTCCAACCAATTCCTACATTGTTCGGCAAGCGGATAAACTTTGCTTAACGCCATATAGAAATTTGTCAACTGTTCTTGTTGATTGACATTTTCCATTCCCGTCATCTTAAAACAGAAATCTTTTCCCAGCATTTTGCGAACAAGAAATGTTTTGCCAACACGTCGACGTCCGTAGATGGCTATAAATTCAGACCTTCCTGAATCAAGATATTTAGATAGGAGTTGCTGCTCCTTTTGTCGTCCAATCAACAATTCTTCCATAGTATCAATTAATAATGATGTATTTACAAATGTAGATATAATTATGTGTATGAACAAAGAATAGCGACAAAAAGTGCTCAAACACATGTTGCCGAAGCTGATTTGAGCACATTATCCACCTAAAAAGTGCTCAAACTCATGTCGCCGAAGCCGATTTGAGCACATTATCCATTATGGTCAATTCAGGAAACATTATCAAACAACAAAAATTAAGTTAATGAAATTTAAATATGAGACAATTGTTGGTGCGGAAGATTTTAATTCCCTATTTTTGCCCAAAACATATAAAACAAGCTTTATCTATGGAAAATAATAGTGCGATCAATTCGCCATCTATAAAAAGGGCAGACGGTCAGAAATGGCTGAAATTCTCGGAAATATTGACGCTCACACTTGGAGCTGGGTTCCTGTTGAGCGGAATCATATTCTTCTTCGCATACAACTGGGATGGACTACATCGCTTCGCAAAGATGGGTGTTGTAATGGGACTTCTGTTGGCGACATTCGTCACCGTGGTGAAAGTGCCGATGCGTGATTGGATACGCAACATCACAATTTTTGCGATGTGCATATTGGTTGGAGCCTTCTTAGCTGTGTATGGCCAAGTGTATCAGACGGGAGCCGACAGCTACCTGCTATTTTTAAGTTGGGCATTGTGCATTGTCGTTTGGGTGGCGGTGGCAGACTTCTATCCATTGTGGATTTTCTTCATAGGGTTGGTCTTGCTTACCTACGGATTGCATCCGTCTGTCGACTTTGCCCTCACCGACTATTTGGTGATTCTTACCGTCTTCACGGCATTCTTTGAATTTTCACCTAAATTTATTCCAAACAAAAGTGTCGCTCCGAAATGGTTCATGACATTGTTTGTTTGCATATCAACTGTTATATCTGTGATAGAGATATCCATTTTCATCTTTGAAAGAAACGACAGGATTGTAGGTGTATTGGGTCTGTTAGTCAGCATTGTGGTGTACGCGCTTTCATGGATATACTCCCTGCAAAAGAAAAATCTGGCAACTTACTCTATATTTTGCACAGGAATACTAGTGTTGGTATACGAATTATTCATCAAAATAATAGATGATTTTGAATCTATGATTCTCATTACGCTTCCTTTCATGGCAGGCATTTACTTTTTAGGCAAACATATCATAGACAAAAAGAAAGAGTGGGAATCTGAGACTCTCAACAAAGAGATCCAAGATGACACTGAGAATCATATTGACAAATAAGAACTTTCAAAAAGAATACTATGGAATTTACAGATAAAATCGATTTTACAGAAGGCACAAAACTGACATGGCCTCTTAAAATACTTTTCTTTTTCGGTGGGCTAATAACAATGAGCACAATGCTTGGATTCTTTGCCCTACTGTTTACAAATGCGGATGAATGCTTTATCTCCTGCTTTGGAATATGTATGACAGCGGGTGCCATATATATGACAAGGGTGATTGACAATGAAAAGCTGATTCTTTCAGTTGCTTACCCTCTGTGTCTTATCGGCCATTTTCTTATAAACATTGGCTTTTTCAAAATTGATAATGTCGAAGTTATAATTTTCTTAAACATCCTTGTCCTGGCAATAGCATGGATTTTTTGTCGCAACCATCTCATGAGACAAATTTTTCTGCTTGCTATTTTTGCTCTTATTCCACTTGTTTTCATAGACTTAAAGCATATTGCTCACTCTATATTTATTCATTATATTTTCTTTTTTTATGCTGTCATCCTTCTTGCGGTATATGGACTTACCATTATGTATGATGCGGATAAGTTCGACAAAGAGAACATCTACGCACAATATATCCCGACAATTCGCTTTTGTACAGTAGTGACAGCAATCGGTTATGCACGTGCCTCTGCCATGATCGGTTACATAGACACCGTATTAGGAAGTGATTTATTTTCCTTTAACGGTATAGTAGGATCTATAATCTGTGCGACATTCACATTTGTGGTGGCATATAAGCTATTGTCAAAACAGGTGAAAGACACTCAAAAATTTGCCTGGAGCATTGGACTCATCTTCTTGGGATGCGTCGCATCTTGTATCTCACCAGAGATGGCTCTTGCGACGTTAGGGCTTGTTCTTACATACACAGTTTTGGACTATTTCGGCGTGGCCATCTGCGGCCTTTTCATGATTTATGCACTTAGCATATTCTACTATGATTTGAACATCACGTTGATTTATAAATCCTACCTGCTGATGGCAAGTGGCATCGTCTTCCTATCTTTATTCTATTTCATTAAAAAATTGGCAAAATGAGCAAATTGAAATTATATATCATATCAGCCAACATGTTGTTGGTTTTAGGATTCTTTTTCTTCAATATCATAAAAAACGAAAGCATCCTCAATGATGGAAAAACGGTTTTGCTGGAGCTTCGTCCCGTCGACCCTCGCTCTATAATGCAGGGCGACTATATGGCACTGCGATTCAGTCTGGGAGATCAAATAGGGCATAGGACTCGTTGGGATATGACCAAAGATTTTGAAGATATAATTAGCAACGACGGAGAGACGGGCAAATATTGTGTGGCACGTTTGGATGATAACAATGTAGGACATTTTGTAAGACTGACTGATTCAGTAAACGGATTACATGAGAACGAAATACTTCTTCGCTACGAAACAGGCAAAAGTACATGGGAGAAATATGTCTACTTCGGAACCGACAGTTATTTCTTTCAGGAAGGTACGGGAGATAAATATGCCCACGCACGATATGGCATGTTCAAAGTCGCGACAAAAGGAGGATTGATAGGCTCTTGTAATCTTGTGGGATTATGTGGAGAAGACAAGCAATTGATAAAATGGTGATTATGAAACAGATAAAAGAAAATTGGAAGTTTCTATTATTCGTTCTGATTAGTGGATTGATTGGAGGTTACTGCATTGGACTATATTTCCCTGCCATGATGACAGAAGAAATGACAAAGCAGATGCAAGAGCAGAATATCACCACAGATCAGTTGGCACTTATCACAATGATTCAGTATGGCATCATTTATGGTGTGGCGCTTGCAGCCATAGGTGTGGGCATATCAAAGAAAGTCAAACTGTGGAAGGAATTCAGATACGACAAGGAAGCTGTTGTGGCGACGTCGATTATCACCATCATTTCCGCATTCCTCCTATACCCTGGCGACAAACTGATTTTTGGTTCATTTAACAGCTGGGTAAATGGTCTGTACAATGAGACTCCTAGTTTACCCAAAATCATCAGTGGATTATTTGCAGGCGGAGTGATTGAAGAGGTAATGCTCAGACTGTTTATGATGTCGTTAATAGTTTTGGTGATTTCAAAAATCTTTTGCAAAGACAGAGAGAATATTCCTGTCAAAATATACGTAATCGCCAACGTCATGTCCGCGATATTGTTTGCGGCAGGACATATTCCAAGCACAATGGAGATGACTACACTGACCCCATTGATCATATTCAGATGCTTCCTGTTTAATGGAGGAATAGGATTGTGTTTTGGTTATCTATACAGAAAATATGGCATAGGTTATGCGATGATTTCACACGGATTATGTCATTTGATCTCAGATACACTGATGGTTATTTTTATCTAGTGTCATTAATCTTACCATGAAAAAACTTTTTCTTGCCATCTTCCTAATTGTCTTTTCGAGTACCGCTTTTAGCCGGACAAAGAAAGGATATAGCACCGTCGATACTTCATGTCCATGCTTAAATATATATGGCAATCACAAAATAGATTATTATGTCGTTGACGGATCCTTAATCGAGGGGGGAAAAGTGGATACCGTTCTATCAAAGATATCTCCAAAGAAATTGGAAGTTATAAAATATGCGGATGCTAATTGCAACTGTATATACTTACTATTCGTACAAACCAAAAAAGGCATGAAGTTAAAAAGACAAATTCCAATAACATTGAGGGAATTGGGAAATCGGTTGAATGAGAAATGAAAAAAGATCATTTACAAATCGTGATCTTTTTTTATTTGATTAATTTCTTCTTTTAAATCCATCACTTTAAGTTCCCAAAAATCTCCAAATCTAAGGGTGTCAATACCTTCTGGAGATTCCTCTATATCATCAATTGCATCAAATCCTGCTATGATTTCTTCTAAACTTAATGAATATGGATTTCTTTGTAATCCCCACTGAATCATCTCCCAAAGAGTATAGTCGGACATCATCTCATGTATATCCCAAAAATCTTTCTGACGTTTAATAGGGCCTCCTACTGCCAACATTTTCATGGCAATTATTTCCCTTGGGTCTGCCAAACGAATTCCTTCTATCTCTTTTTTAGGATATATAAAGGGATCTGTATAAAAAAGATCTAACTTGATTGGGAAATCAATGTCATCTCCTAAAAAAATACTATATCCCATTGCGTTTTCACTAAGGGTCTCTGTTCCTTTATGGATTTTGAATTCAGACTCTAAAAAATATTTGATCTCTTTTCTATCCATATTTGGATATTCTACATCAGTAAACATATCAATGTCTATTGAGCGACGATGACCTCTCTGTAAACTTAATGCTGTTCCTCCAACAAGAGTGAAATCTCGGAATACTTCAGATGACATAAGTTTATCTAATATCATCAATAGATTTGGCGAAACGGTTTCTTTATGTAATTTCATAAACCACACTCTTTTACACGACGGATAACATTATCATAAATTCTGAAATTCGACGGATTCGAAAGAATTTCATGAATTTTATCTATTCCATAAAAATTTGCGATTTCTTTTATCTCATCGCATTCACCATATTCTAAAACCCTTCTAATAGCCCATTTCTCACATTTAGTCCAGTCAATCTTATCTAAATCAACATCCCAAAATGTACTTTTTGAGAGAATAGTTAGATTGGGTTTGTGTACAGAATTGAGATTCTTTTGCTCAATATATATATCATGTTTAGCTTGGAGTAAATAAAAGAATCCTACGATATCTATTCCCAATGTTCTCTCCAATAACATTGAATTGCTTGGCGTAAATCTCCTATTTCCTTTGATAAGATCATTTAATCTTTGTTGAATCAAATGAGCAGAGTTAGCCACATCAACTTTTTTTCTATTCTGTTGACGTATAATCCTATCCAGTATCACTCCCGCTGGTACTGATGGCATATTTGTATATGTTTGATAATCTGTCATAATGCAAAAATAACCATTTTTTGGTTATCTTCAAAATAAAAAAACACAAAGAAAGGGCGACGCATCACTGCATCACCCCCAAGAAACAAATTATTATGCTGCCTATCTTTTTACTTATAAGCCTGATTATGTACACTCTTCACTGCTCTACCAGATGGATCATTCATGTTCTTGAACGCTTCATCCCACTCAAGCGCGATAGCAGTGGAACATGCCACACTCTTCTCGCTTGGCACTGTCTGCGCGGCTGTCTGACTTGGGAAATGCTCCTCGAAGATGCTGCGATAGTAGTATTCCTCTTTTGTCATAGGTGGGTTGATTGGGAATCTTTCTGCCGCATGAGACATCTGCTCGTCTGTGACCTGCTGCGACGTGAGTTCTTTCAAAGTATCAATCCAGCTGTAGCCGACTCCGTCTGAGAATTGCTCTTTCTGTCGCCATGCCACCTCTTCTGGCAAGTAGTCCTCGAATGCCTTACGAAGGATCCATTTCTCTATTCTGCCGACGGTGCCGCTCAACTTGTCTTTTGGATTCAATCGCATCGCCACATCCATAAACTCTTTATCCAGGAATGGCACACGTCCCTCGACACCCCATGCAGAAAGGCTCTTGTTGGCTCGCAAGCAGTCGTACATGTGGAGCTTTGAAAGTTTACGCACCGTCTCCTTATGCAATTCTTCAGCATTTGGAGCCTTATGGAAATACAGGTATCCGCCGAAAATCTCGTCAGCTCCCTCGCCAGAAAGTACCATCTTTATTCCCATGCTCTTGATGACGCGGGCAAGAAGATACATCGGTGTGCTTGCTCTTACCGTTGTCACATCGTATGTCTCAATATGATAGATGACGTCGCGAACGGCATCCAATCCTTCCTGCACTGTGAAGTTGATTTCGTGGTGCACAGTGCCGATATGGTCGGCTACTTTCTTTGCCGCAAGTAAGTCTGGAGCTCCCTTCAATCCTACTGCGAATGAGTGCAACTGTGGCCACCATGCTCCAAGTTTGTCTCCACTCTCCACACGCTGTGATGCGAATTTCTTGGCAATTGCAGAGACGATTGATGAGTCGAGACCTCCGGAAAGAAGCACTCCGTATGGCACATCTGTCATCAACTGACGCTTGACTGCGCTTTCAAGTGCGCTGCGGAGTTCATCTATATTTGACGTGTTGTCTTTGACTGCGTCGTATTCCATCCAGTCTCGCTTATACCACGTCTTCAACTCTCCATCTTTAGAGTAGAAATATTGTCCTGGAGGAAAAGATTTGATTGTCTCGCAAAATCCTTCAAGGGCTTTCATTTCTGAAGCGACGTAGAAAGTGCCGTTGTGATCCCATCCCATATATAGTGGAATAATACCTTCATGGTCGCGAGCAATCAAGTAGACATCATTCTCAATATCGTAGAGTGCGAAAGCAAAAATTCCGTTCAGGTCTTCAATAAAATTGATTCCTTTCTCACGGTAGAGCGAGAGGATCACCTCGCAGTCACTCTTAGTGAGAAACTCGTATGACCCAGCCTGACGGTCGCGGATGCTCTGATGGTTGTAGATTTCTCCGTTTACGGCAAGCACAAGTTTGCCATCTTTGCTATATAATGGTTGCTGACCGCTTTGCGGGTCGACAATAGCAAGTCTTTCGTGAGCAAGTATCGCCTTGTCGCCACAATAAATTCCAGACCAATCTGGCCCACGGTGACGAATTCTTTTGGACATTTCAAGGAGTTGAGGACGCAACTCCTGCGCTGATTTCTTTAGGTCGAACGCACAAACTATACCACACATATTCAGTTCGAATTAAGAGTTAATAATGAAGAATTAAAAATTTCGCAGTCTTAAAAGATATTTGCGAATAGAAACGAATCATAATGGCTTTCAACTTGAAGGTTTCATCCTCCAAGTCGCGCCATTCTTAATTCTTACTTTTTAATTCCATTTACGTAAGCGTCAATCTGCTCTGCCACCTTACGGCCAGAAGCGATCGCGCGCACAACAAGGCTCGCACCGGAAGCAGCGTCGCCAACCAGAAATACATTATCCGCATATTTCGGATGCTCTGGCTTGATGAATCCCATGGCAAGAAGCACCATATCGCAATCGATGACCTCTTTCTTTCCGTCGAGTTTCATGATCGGACGACCTCCATCTGGATTTGGCTCCCAGATCACTCCTTCCACTTCGACTCCGACAAGTTTTCCATCTTTACCGATGAATCTGTTAGAGTTGAGAAGCCATCTTCTTTCGCATCCCTCTTTATGTGAAGACGTGGTCTTCTTGATATTAGGCCAGTTTGGCCATGGTGTGGCAGGGTTGTAGCCTACAGGTGGCTCCGGCATGATTTCAATTTGAGTCACACTCACTGCACCCTGACGGTGAGCTGTGCCTATACAGTCGGAACCTGTATCACCACCACCAATAACAAGCACTTTTTTACCTTTCGCATTAACGAGCTCGGAATCTTTGAATTTCATTCCGGCAAGCACTCTGTTCTGCTGGGAAAGCATTTCAAGAGCAAGGTAGATTCCCTTCAACTCACGTCCTTCAATCTTCAGGTCACGGGCAGTCGGAGTGCCTGTGCAGACGGCATATGCGTCGAATCCTTCAGGAAGTTTTGTGCAGTCGATATTCTGGTTGTATAGGAATTTGATTCCCTCTTTCTCCATAATCGCGATTCTGCGGTCGATCACAGACTTGTTGAGCTTGAAGTTTGGAATACCATAGCGAAGTAGTCCGCCTGCAGCCTCGTTTTTCTCAAAGATAGTCACTTCATAACCCTTCTTATTCAACTGTGCCGCTACAGAAAGTCCGGCAGGACCAGAACCGATCACTGCTATTTTCTTGCCATTGCGAGCGTATGAGTGGACTGGGACATAACCCTCCATGAACGCACGCTCGATGATGGCACGCTCATTCTCACGGCATGTTGTAGGCTCACCGATTGTAAGGTTGAGCACACAACTCTTCTCGCAAAGCGCTGGGCAGATACGACCTGTAAACTCAGGGAAGTCGTTTGTGGTTGAAAGAATCTTGTAAGCCTCTTCCCACTTGCCTTTATATAGAGCGTCTTGCCATTCTGGCTGTTTATTGCCAAGCGGACAAGCCCAGTGGCAGAAAGGCACACCACAATCCATGCAGCGAGATGCCTGCTCTTGTCTGTCTTTTGAATTCAATGTTTGCTCCACCTCACCGAAATCACGAATACGGTCTTGGACGGGGCGATATCCGGCCTCCTTACGAGGCACTGTCAGGAATGCTTTAGGATTTCCCATATTATTCAATTCTTAATTCATAATGCATAATTCATAATTGTGAACCACACATTACTACATTGATAAATAATTTAGCACTTAGCATTTAGCATTATGCATTTTTTATTCTGCTTTGATGTCAGCTATCTTATTTTGTAGCTTCTTCAACTGCTCCTCCTGAAGCACTCTCTTGTACTCAATCGGAACAACCTGGATAAATTGCTCCACGTAGTGATTCCAATCGTCGAGCATCGTACGCGCTAGATTTGAACCTGTGTACAACCAATGCTTGCGAATCAACTCGTGAAGTTCTTTACGGTAGCTCGCCTCCTCAATCAGGCTCAATTCCACCATATCCATGTTGCAGAAGTAGTCGAAATTATGGTTTTTATCCCATACGTAAGCGACACCACCAGACATTCCGGCTGCGAAGTTTCTTCCCGTCTCACCTAGGACAACCACACGTCCGCCTGTCATATACTCACAACAGTGGTCGCCAGCGCCCTCGATTACTGCTGTAGCTCCTGAGTTACGAACTGCAAAACGCTCTCCTACACGACCATTGACATAAAGCTCTCCCGTCGTCGCACCATACAAACCTGTGTTTCCTGCGATGATGTTCTTGTCTGCCTCGAAACTGCTCCTTACTGGAGGTAGAATTGCTATGCGTCCTCCTGAAAGTCCCTTGCCGAAGTAGTCGTTTGTCTCTCCCTCAAGCTTGAAGTTTACTCCTTTTGCAAGGAATGCTCCGAACGACTGACCAGCAGAACCCTTGAACTTGATGTTGATTGTGGAATCAGGAAGACCATCCTCACCATACTTCAATGCGATTGCTCCAGAAAGCATTGTTCCGACGGCACGATCTGTATTCTTGATTGCGAAATCAAGGTTGACCTCCTGTTTCTTTTCAATTGCATCCTTAGCCTGAGCAAGAATCTCAAAATCCTTAACTCCCTCAACCTTTGTGAATGCTCTGTGATCCCAGCATAGCGACTCTTTGCTGTCTACTCGCGCAAGTAGACGTGAGAAATCCAAAGTTTTGTGCTTGTCGCTGTCCATTGGCTTGATTTCGATCAATTCGGTATGACCGATGATGTCCTCAAACTTCTTGAATCCCATTTCCGCAAGATACTCACGGACCTCCTGGGCCAAGAATGTGAAGTAGTTCACCAAATATTCTGAACGGCCTCTGAATCTTTCTCGCAGTTTTGGATCCTGAGTGGCTACTCCTACAGGACATGTGTTTGTGTTACATTTTCTCATCATCACACATCCTAACACAATCAAAGGAAGTGTTCCGAAGCTAAACTCGTCTGCTCCAAGAAGCGCTGTAAGAATCACATCACGTCCTGTCTTCAACTGACCATCTGTCTGCAGACGGACACGTCCACGAAGTCCATTCAACACCAATGTCTGCTGTGTCTCGGCAAGACCAATTTCAGGCGATATACCTGCGAATCTCATTGAAGACGCTGGAGACGCTCCTGTTCCTCCCTCAGCACCTGAGATGACAATCAAATCTGCATTTGCCTTAGCCACTCCTGCTGCGATTGTGCCCACACCGCTCTCAGCCACAAGTTTGACTGACACAGCTGCTGTAGGATTGATATTCTTCAAGTCGAAGATCAACTGTGCAAGGTCCTCGATTGAATAGATATCGTGATGAGGTGGAGGTGAGATAAGTGAGATGCCAGGTATTGAGTTACGTGTCTTGGCGATAACCTCATTTACCTTGAATCCAGGCAACTGACCACCTTCTCCTGGTTTTGCTCCCTGAGCCACCTTGATCTGAATCTCCTCTGCGTTCACAAGATACTCGGCAGTGACACCAAAACGACCTGATGCGATCTGCTTTGTTTTTGATGATAGGCTCACACCGTCTACACTTGAATGATAACGTGCGTTATCCTCACCTCCTTCACCTGTGTTTGAACGAGTTCCAAGCTTGTTCATCGCAAGAGCGATAGCCTCGTGAGCCTCAATTGATATGGCTCCAAACGACATGGCTCCAGTCACAAAATGCTTGACGATGCTTTCCACTGGCTCAACCTCGTCGACTGAAATTGGTTTGGCAGCTTTCTTGAATTCGAAGAAGTCACGGATGAATATCTGCTTCTCCTTATTGTCAACATAATTTGTGAATTCCTTGAATTTCTTGTATGAACCCATACGAGTGGCAATCTGCAGTGTGGAGATTGTCTCTGGATTCCAAGCGTGTGCGATGCCATCCTTTCTGTAGGCAAACAGACCAGAATCAGGAATCATGTCTTCGTCTGTGGCCTTCATTGCTATATCATGGAGCTTGATAGCGTCGTCTGCAATCTGCTTCAGACCGATACCTCCGATAGTGGAGATCTCAGTTCCGAAATAAGATCTCAACAAACTCTCGCTCAGACCGATGCTCTCGAAAATCTTGGCTCCACGGTAAGAACGGATAGTAGATATACCCATCTTAGACATGATCTTGTAAAGACCCTTGCAGACAGCCTTTATATAGTTGTGCTCGGCTGTAGGGTAGTCCTCCTGAATCTCTTTGTTCTTCACTAGCTCCTCAAGGACTGCGAATGTCATATATGGGTTCAATGCTGATGCTCCATAACCAAGAAGCAATGCGGCGTGCATCACCTCACGAATCTCTCCAGACTCGACAATCAATGCCGTCTGCACTCGTTTGCCGACGTTGATCAAATAATGGTGGACGGCTGAGACCGCAAGCAGACATGGAATGACTGCGTGTTTGTCGTCAACGTCTCTATCTGAAAGGATTATATAGTTGATTCCTTTGTCTACACTCTCTTCTGCACTCTTGCATAGATCGTCGAGTGCCTCTTTCAATCCCTCTTCTCCCTTGCTCGCCTCGAACAGCAAAGGAAGTTTAGTAGTGACGAATCCCTTGTAACGGATGTTGCAAAGAATGTCAAGTTCTGCATTTGAAAGAATTGGATGAGGAAGACGCACCATCTTACAATTGCTCTCATCTGGATTCAAAATGCCAGGTCCTACCTTGCCGATATATTCAGTCAGACTCATCACAAGCTCCTCACGAATAGGGTCGATGGCAGGGTTTGTGACCTGAGCGAACTGCTGGCGGAAGTAGTTGAAGAAAATCTGTGGACGATCGGAGATGACAGCTAATGGAGTGTCGTTACCCATCGCTGCGACTGGTTCCGCACCGTTGACTGCCATAGGAATGATTGTCTTTTCGATATCTTCCTTGGCAAATCCGAAGTTCAAAAGCTTGCTCTTATAGTTGGCGACGTAATTAGAAACCTTACGTCCGCTTTTCAACTTCTCAAGCTGGATACGGTTGGTGTGCAACCAGTCTCTATATGGATGTTCAGCGGCAAGCTGAGCTTTCAAATCTCCATCATAGTAGATCTTGCCCTCTTCTGTGTCGATCATCAGGATCTTACCAGGCTGAAGTCTTCCCTTCTGTTTGATCTCACTCGGATCAAAGTCGAGCACGCCGACCTCAGATGCGACCACCATCATGTCGTTGTTTGTGATCAAATATCTTGAAGGACGCAGACCATTTCTGTCAAGCATACCTCCAGCGTAACGTCCGTCTGAGAACATCAAGGCTGCAGGTCCGTCCCAAGGCTCCATCAAAATTGAGTGATACTCATAGAATGCCTTTAGATCGTCGCTGATAGGATTCTTATCGTTGAAACTCTCTGGCACAAGCAAAGCCATCGCGTGAGGCAAAGAGAGTCCACTCATCACGAAAAACTCAAACACGTTGTCCAACGACGCAGAGTCGCTCATGTTAGGCTGCACGATAGGACGGATGCTTGATATATCACCAAGCAGACCAGAATTGAGCACCGACTCACGGGCCTTCATCCAGTTTCGGTTTCCTCTTACAGTATTGATCTCACCGTTGTGGCAAAGCAAACGGAAAGGCTGCGCAAGCGACCATGTAGGGAATGTGTTTGTAGAGAAACGGGAGTGTACCAAAGCAAGACCAGAAGTGAAATATGTGTCACGAAGGTCGTCGAAATAGTCGCGCACCTGCATAGACGAAAGCATACCCTTGTAGATGATATTCTTGCTCGACAATGATACAATGTAGAAATCCTTATGATTTACCTGATTCTCTATTTTCTTACGGATTACGTAGAGTTTTCTCTCAAGGTTTGGGGCATCCTCATTAGAGACGCCGGTGATAAACACCTGTTTGATGTCAGGCTCACTCTCAAGAGCCACCTTGCCAAGACACGCAGGATTTGTAGGCACGTCACGAAGCTTCATCAAATTCAAACCTTCAGCCTCGATCACCTCAATCATCACCTTAAGAATCTTGTCTTGCTCTGTCTTGTCTTTTGGTAAAAAGACGAGACCTGTACCATACTTACCCTTTTCTGGAACTGGAATTCCCTTCAACAAAATAAACTCGTGTGGTATCTGTACCATAATACCGGCACCATCTCCACTCTTACCGTCGGCACCCTCAGCACCACGATGCATCATGTTCTCCAAGACTTTAAGAGCGGAATCCACAAGCTCATGACTCTTGTTGCCATGTATGTTTACCACCATACCGACACCACAAGCATCATGCTCATTCGCTGGAGTGTAAAGTCCTTTAGTGAAATTGTTTTGCATAACTTTGTTTCTTTTCGTCGTTTTATATCTAATTATCCAAGTCGGCAATCCCATTTGGATTACCGATGCAAAATTACGCACAATGAAAATTTCTAATCGTTTTTATGATGTATTTGCTAAAAACAGATTGCAACAACTAACAATTTGTATATACAAAATCGAAAAATAGTATCAAATTGTAAGGTTGATGATGTTTACTGCTTACAATTTAAAACTTGCTAAAATTGAAATTGATTTTTATATATTACAAAATGTGATGCGATAAGACGGTTTTTCTAAACAAAAGATGCAAAAATTCATTATAAACTATTATAATTGTCGGTTTCACTCTCTTTTATTGACATTTTGATATTATAACAAAACAGATGTTTGCCAAAATTGTAGGGGCAGGTTTCCTGTTTCCTGCCCGCACATCCTACGGTTATGCAAATATCGTCTTCCAGACGGATTTGTCTGGATCATGTCTATAGCTAATACAACGTGGATTCGACGAAATTAAAATAGGTAGAAAGTGATAGTTGGAGTGTCATAAATGAGGATTGTTAAGGGCCCATGTTTGATAGATATTGGCCCTAACCCCTTTCCAAGTGCGAGCCGTAGGCGAGCACACAGAATTAAATAAAACCACAGAGACTCAAAGTTCATAGAGAAAGGCTACGCCTTTTTATGAGAAAAGGAGGTGAGGATTCATTTCACCCCCACACATCCTACGCTTCGCTTCGAATGTACGGGGTTATGCAAATATCGTCTTCCAGACGAATTTGTCAGAATCACGTCTATAATAGATGTCTAACATGGATAAATACTTTACACAATAAGAAATCGTCTGTTACGTTATTAAAGTAGATTAACAATACATCAATGAAATTATTTTTTTTCAGCAATGCGTCCGTATTGTACATGTTTTCTTTTTATTTTCCTCTCTTTATGTACAAATAATTGTATTATTCCAACAAGTCCTTAAACATCAATCTAGTTTCAAGTTGACGAGGATTATTCATTCGTTCTAATTTCTCCAAATCGTCTTTAGGAGGTTTCGTATATATATCTTCTTGTATTTCTTTCTTGAAAAGTTGGTTAAACCCGTTTTTCTCATAGAAACGAATCACTTCTGATGTGTTTTTGGCATCAACGATAAGAAAACGGCAGCCAGTGCGGTTCAGCGGATCTAAAAACATTTGAGAAATAATTTCAATGCATTCCGAACCAACTCCTTTTCCTGCAAAGTGTTTATTCACGGCAAAACGTCCAATCAAAACTCCTGGATAACGTTTCAATAGCTTTTCATGATGTGTGCAACCCCACATTTTATTTCGTGGTGAACTGGGAAGATCATAAATCCGTATGCTGTCGTTTGAAAGTGTGAATAGGCAAACAATCTCTGAAGGATCTTCATCTAAAAAGAAATAATATGCCTTGCTCATCAATCCGTGATTATAGTCAAAGACATCTTTACGGAAAAATTCATCCATATCTTCATCTTTTCCGCATGTAAAAGGCTTACAATTTTCAATGATATCTTCAGTAAATAATCCTATTGTACATTTGTCTGCTAAAAATCCCACAATTTTCTGTTATTATAAAATTCCACCCTTGCGAAGAATCTCGCGTACTGCAAGCACCTTCGGATCATTATTTAAGTTGCGTTTTGGACGCTTGTTGTTCCTACGCTCTACTTCATCCGCCCTGTCACGAAAATCACGAGCTTCTGCGCCATAAAGTGTAGGTATTGCTTTTATTGCTATTGCCATTTATATTTGATTAAATTGTCTTTTATATATGTCTAAAAAGATTAAATTCGGAACATCCTTTTTCTGTCTGCTACCATATTAAAATAATCTTTTTGCAAATGTAATTAATTTTTGTATTCGGATTTGAAATTCCATTGTCTTTTTTCGTTTTATGTTTCCTCTCCTTTGACAAACCCCGCACATTCTACGCTTCGAATGTACGGGGTTATGCAAATATCGTCTTCCAGACGAATTTGTCCGGATCACGTCTTTAGATGTTTAATATTGGTAGACGCGTTATCCCCACGTCTCCCCAATTACGAATTATGCATTATAAATTCTGCATTGCTTTCACCATCTCACGGAACAAGACCTTAAGATTGTCTTTTGCAATATTGGTGTTGCGCTGCACCTCCTCGTGGTTTGTCTCTATACCATTCAATGCGTCTCCTAACGCATTCGACACGATCGACACTCCGAAACACTTGATGCCTGCCCAGTGCGCCACGATGATCTCAGGCACTGTGCTCATTCCACATGTGTCTCCTCCTATCAAACGGAAATATTTGTATTCCGCCACAGTCTCGAATGTTGGGCCTTGTGTGCCGACATACACTCCTTTCTTATATGGTATGTTGTTAGATGCTGCAACTTTTTCAGCCAACGCGATCAGATCACGGTTGTATGCGTTGTTCATGTCTGGGAAACGTGTGCCGATGGAATCTTCGTTCTTGCCTCTCAACGGATGCTCAGGGAACAGGTTGATATGGTCTGTGATCAACATGATGTCGCCTGCCTTAAACTCTGGGTTCAATCCTCCTGCTGCATTGCTCACCATCAAGTATTTGATTCCCATACCTTTCATCACCACCTCCGGATATGTGACATCTTTCATAGGGTATCCCTCATAAAAGTGGAATCTTCCCTGCATCGCCATCACTGGCACTCCTGCTATTGTTCCGAATATCAATTTTCCTGAGTGTCCAGCCACTGTGCTCTGCACAAATCCTGGAATCTGTGAATATGGTATCTCTTTCTCTACGCTGATCTCTTCTGTCAGACCGCCCAAACCAGTGCCAAGAATAATGGCGATTTCCGGACGCAATTCAGTCTGGCTTTTAAGATATGCGCATGTAGCTTCTATTCTTTGTAACATAGTTGATAATTAAATTGTTGAACGACTCTTCATCCTTCAGGAATTTTATGTTCATCGGGATATAATAGATGTATTCTTTCAGTGCCGACGGGAATGTCTCATCATTCATCATCTTGACAGCGTCTTTCTCCGTGGTAAGGATGAGTTTTTTGCTGTTTTCGATTTCTGCGAACATCTCCGTCACCTTATTATAATCTTTCAATGTCAGTTTGTGATGGTCGGCAAAATTGACTGCCTTGATTCCGTTTGTCAGACTTCTCACATGCTCTTCAAATGTTGCTGGCGACGCGATTCCCGTAAGCGACAATACCGTCGTCTCCCTCAACAGATCCGGATCCACCGTCGTCTTTGCACATGGGAACACTGGCTTCAGATCGCCATACTCCATATATGAGAAGAAAAGCGTCTGATAAGGATAAAGCTTAAGATTCATCGTGATCACACGCAATTCCATCGGCGTGATATCCTTCGGACACTTTGTCACGATCACAATCGATGCCTTGTCTTTCGCCTTAAGCGGCTCTCTCAATGTACCCAATGGAAGCAATCGGTCGTTATAGATAAGATTGTTGTAGTCCACAAGAAGAATAGGGATGTCCGGCGTGACGTAGCGGTGCTGGTATGCGTCGTCGAGCACAAACACCTCCGGACGGTACGACCCTTCGTTGCTCAACTTCTCAATCGCTCTCACTCTCTTCTCGTCTACAGCCAAAACCACATCAGGAAATTTGCGTTTGATCTGGTATGGCTCATCTCCTATCTGATCAGGTGTGCTCTTCTCATCCGAAAGAATGAACCCTTTCGTCTTACGCTTATATCCTCGGCTCACTACCGCTGTGCGGAACTTTTCCGAAAGAAGCTTCACAAGATATTCTGTGACAGGCGTTTTTCCTGTGCCTCCCACAGTGATGTTGCCTACAACAATCACAGGAATGTCAAATTTTGTGGATTTCAGCAAACCGACGTCAAACATGAAATTTCGCACTACTACAATAAGTCCGTAAATCCAGGACAGCGGCGCCATTAAAATATCTTTGAATAGTGATTTTGTAGTCATAGTTCTTCTCCCTTAGTTTCCTTTTTGTGTTTATACATTCAAGTGCATTTCCACCCCGCCAATGCCAATTGTGGGAAAATTGTATTTCTCACCTGACATAAGCATTCCAAATATAGAAGTTTACAATGGAAAATGCAAATAAATCCTAACAACTTGCCGCCCTTTTATTATATTTGTGTTGTCTAATATAAAAATATGCCGAAAATGATGGAATGGAATAAACTGATTTGCACTATCCGCCTGGGATTGGAAAACTATCACGACCCCAAAGAGCAGGACCGTACGGAGTTTCAACGCGACTACGACCGCCTTGTGTTTTCAGCCCCATTCCGACGTTTGCAGAACAAGACCCAGGTGTTCCCGCTTCCCAACACCATTTTCGTGCACAACCGTCTCACCCACTCGCTGGAGGTGAGCTGTGTGGGACGCTCCATCGGCAACCGTGTCTCAAAATTCCTTAAAGAGAAATACGGAGATTCTATTTCCACCCACGTCGACGATCTCGGATCCATCGTATCTGCTGCATGCCTCGCCCACGATATGGGCAATCCTCCGTTCGGACACAGCGGAGAAACCGCCATTTCATCGTACTTTTCCGAAGGTGCCGGAATGGAATTGAAAGAGAAATACGGCATCACGGACGAGCAATGGGCTGATTTCACCCATTTCGACGGCAACGCCAACGCTTTCCGTCTGCTCACCCACCGTTTTGAGGGGCGACGTGAGGGCGGATTCGTGCTCACATACCCGACTCTGCTTTCGATTGTGAAATATCCGTATCTTTCCGCAGATGTGAAAGGCAAGAAAAACAAGTTCGGATTCTTCCAATCCGATTTCGAGACCTATAGGAAAATCGCCGATTATTTGGGCATAAAAAAGAAAGCCGACGGGAGATATTCGCGTCATCCCCTCGTCTACCTTGTGGAGGCAGCTGATGATATATGCTATGAGATAATGGATATTGAAGACGCGTTGAAGATGCGTCTGCTCGATAAAGACGAGACTTTCAATCTGCTTCTCGGATTCTTCTCGGAGGAGAAGCAGGCGCGACGTAGGGAAAGGATGTCGTTCGTTGACGACGTGAATGAGCAGGTGGCATACTTGCGTTCCAGCGTCATCGGAGTGCTGATAGAGGAGTGTGCCGACGTCTTCATAAAGAATGAGGAGAAAATTTTGGCTGGAGAGTTTGAAGGCTCGCTGATCGACTATGTGTCGGAGAGAGTGGGCAACGCCTACAAAGAGTGCCAGAGAGTGTCGGCGAAGAAAATATACAAGAGCAAGGAGGTGGTCGACATCGAGATCGCCGGCTACAACATCATCTACACATTGATAGAAAAAGAGATCGATGCGGTGTTTAACGCCGACAAAGCATATTCAAAACAGCTGTTGGCACGCATTCCGTCTCAATTCGCAGTGTCGAGTGAGTCGCCATACGAAAGGATTCTCGCTGTGCTCGACTATGTCTCTGGAATGACCGACGTCTACGCTCTCGACCTTTACAGAAAGATCAAAGGAATCTCATTGCCAACGCTGTGATAATTCATAATGCATAATTCATAATGCGTAATTGTTGGTAAATTCATCTGTTGGGGAGATCTCTTCATAATTCATAATGCGTAATTCATAATTCATAATTGTTGGGAATCCCATCCGTAGGGGGCGGTCTCTTAATAATTCATAATGCGTAATTCATAATGCGTAATTGTTGGCAAATTCATCTGTTGGGGAGATCCATTGTGGTCGCTAACCCCCATTACGCCGTCAGGCGTTATATATCGGTAGGGGGAAACGATGATGGATTTCGATTTACCCCGTTAGGGGTTATATTTAAAGCCATTCATAATGCGTAATTGTTAGGAATCCCATCCGTATGGGTAGGTTTCAAACCTGCCCGCAATAGGACAAATTATTTAAATTTCGCAAGTCCCGAAGGGACGGTATCTTATAGGCAGGGGTGATAACCCCTGTATAACGGGCATTTGGGGGTGATTAAAAGCCTCGATGAGGCGACACCTCCAATTCATTTTGTTTCACCCCTTCGGGGTTGCCGCCGTGTGCACCGTCCACAAAACAGGGGTTGAAACCCTGCCTAAGAGGTGACGCCCATTCTGGCAAGTTCACAGAGAAAGACTACGCCTTTTTAATGAGAAAAAGAGCTGAGAATTCAATCAAAAAGTTGTATTGCCTTTCAGGCAAGGTTTTGATGTCGTTGCTATCCCCGAGACTTCGTCCCGGGTTATTCTCGCTCCGCTCGGTA